>ENA-OXEK01000012-OXEK01000012.1-human-gut-metagenome-genome-assembly--contig:-NODE-12-length-149171-cov-31.250067_pt1 | contig 149171 bp, 110 predicted proteins | sample MGYA00249825_ERZ652244 | MGnify/ENA primary metagenome ERZ652244 (study PRJEB26925, sample SAMN05826968) | human gut metagenome | biome: ENVO:2100002; feature: ENVO:00000062; material: ENVO:00002003...
TCGGCGACGACTACCCGACTCCGGACGGCACCTGCGTGCGCGACTACATCCACGTCTCCGACTTGGCCGACGCCCACATCGCCGCCCTCAAGTACCTCGACCGTGACGAGCGCAAGTACGACGCCTTCAACGTCGGCACCGGCGAAGGCACCTCCGTGCGCCAGATCGTCGACGAAGTCAAGAAGGTCACCGGTCTGCCGTTCACCGAGGCTGTCATGGCCCGCCGCGCCGGCGACCCGCCGCACCTGATCGGCTCCCCGAAGCGCATCAACGAGGAGATGGGCTGGCATGCCAAGTACGACGTGGAAGACATCGTCAAGTCCGCGTGGGATGCCTGGCAGGCCAACCCCGAACACCACATCGACGTCGACACCTGGAAGCAGGCTGACTGAGATTGACGGTCACTTTGCGGTGGATGCCGCGAAGCGTTTCCGTCCATAAGGGCGTGGCCGGGGTTCCGGTCGCGCCCTTCGTCGTTTTGTGGATGTTTGTGACAGACGTGTTCGCGTGCTGGTGATAGCAAAAACCTTGAAATTATGCGGAACACGCCGAAGTTTGCATGACTGGCGAATTTCAGTAATATATACATCTGTTGCCTCACGCAAGTGAGAACAATGGCCCCGTAGCTCAGTTGGTTAGAGCGCCGCCCTGTCACGGCGGAGGTCACCGGTTCAAGTCCGGCCGGGGTCGCTGGAATGGTTATGAAGCCCGGATTATCCGGGTTTTTGACTGTTCATGGCTCTGTAGCTCAGTTGGTAGAGCGAGCGACTGAAAATCGCTAGGTCAACGGATCGACGCCGTTCGGAGCCACCATAATGAAGCCCCGCCTTGTGCGGGGCTTTTGCATATCCGTCGCGTACCTACTCCGGCGGGGGTTATAGGCCAAAATGGCGGGCTGGCCGGTCACTGCAAAGGCTCGCGTTCGCCAACAACTGTCTTCCTCGCCGCAACTACGCACGCCAACAGCACCAATGCGAACATCGATCCGAACAGCAACCCGGTCTTAAGACTGTCGCCATTGGCAGAGGCCACCAGTCCCACTACGGCAGGGCCGCCGGCGCATCCGAGGTCGCCGGCCACGGCTAGTAGCGCGAACATCAGCGTACCGCCACCGGGCATGGCGTCTGCAGCCATCGAGAACGTTCCGGGCCACATAATACCCACTGAAAAACCGGTGAGCGCACAGGCAAGCAGACCCAGTACCGGTGCCGTGGTTAGGGCTGCGGTCAGATACATGGCCACGCACAGTACGGAACTGCTGGCAATGAATGCCGTGAGATCCAGTCGATGCCCCAGCACTCCGTAAATCGTGCGGGACAGGCCCATCATCAGGGCGAATGCGGCAGGTCCCGCCAAGTCGCCAATCACCTTGGTCACGCCCAGACCGGACTCGGCGAACGCGCTGGCCCACTGGCTCATGCCCTGTTCGGCCGCGCCCGCGCACAGCATCATAAGGAACATCAGGTAGAACACCGGCTTCTTCGACAAGTCGGCGAACCGCATGGTCGCCGTGCCTTCCGGCACAATGCGCGGCATGGGAGCGCCAGCGAACATCGCGATGCCGATGGCAGGCACAATCGCCCACAAGCAAGCGAGAACCGGCCATGAGCCGGTGCCGAACGCAAACAGAAACAGCGTGGAGATGGCCACGGTGCCGAGCTGGCCCCAGCAGTAGAAGGAGTGCAGCAGGCTCATCGCCTTGGCCTTGTGTTCGCTCGGGCAGGCCTCGACGATGGGGGAGACCATGACCTCGATGAGTCCGCCGCCGAGCGCGTAGAGGAAAATCGCCGCCAGAATCGCGAGATACGGGTCCGGCACGCGGGTGGGGAGCAAGCCCAACGCCAGCAGTCCGGCAAGGGCGGCCAGGTGGGCGGCGATAATGCACGGCTTGTATCCGATGCGGTCCACGAACTTGCCGGCCAGCACGTCCACGACCAGTTGGGTGACGAAGTTGACGGTGATGAGGGCGGAAAGCCGCGCCATGTCGATGCCGAGTGTCGCCGCGAACGTGACGAACAGCAACGGCATGAAGTTATTGATTACCGCCTGAGTGATGTATCCCACGAAGCAGGCGGTGACAGTGTGGTTGTAGTTCGGGGCTGTGGCGCTCATAGAGTCAGTATTGCAGAAAAAGCACCCGCGAAATGCGCGTGCGAAGAGAATCGTGTGGGACGGCAGATGAACAATGGTAAAAACCGCGTGCCGTCCCACAAAAAGGAATCAGGCCTGCCACCATTGGCGCAGGGGGTACCACTTGCCGTCCGGGTGGGCCACGCGATCCGGCTTGACGGCCAAGAACTGGTGAATCTGGATGCCGTCGAGCTCGAAGTTCAGAGCGCAGGCGGCCATGTACATACCCCATACCTTGGCGCGTTCAAAGCCGACCTGCTTGACCGCGTCGTCCCAATGCTCGGAGAGGTTCTGGTTCCAGTGATGCAGGGTGAGCGCGTAGTGCTGGCGCAGGTTCTCCTGATGCACCACGTTGAAGCCGGCGTCATGGATGCACGATTCGATGAAGCCGGGCGCGCCGAGATCACCGTCCGGGAAGATGTAACGGTCGAGGAATTCGTCGGTACCGGGCTTGCCGTGAGGCTTGTCATGGCTGATGGTGATCTGGTGGTTCAGCAGTCGGCCCATCGGCTTCAGAAGGCGGAACATCTCTTCGAAGTAGCTCTGGTAGTTCTTGACGCCTACGTGCTCCATCATGCCGATCGAGCAGATACCGTCGAAGTCGTGCTCAGGCACCTCGCGGTAGTCCTGCACACGCACTTCGGCCAGATCCTGCAGCCCTTCACGGGCGATCCATTCGTTGGCGTACGCGGCCTGTTCCTTGGAAAGGGTGACGCCGAGCGCCTTGATGCCGCGACGGGCGGCGGTGATGACCATCGAACCCCAGCCGCAGCCGATGTCCAGTAAGCGCTGGCCGGGCTGCAAGTCCAGTTTGTCGAGAATCAGGCGCAGTTTGTTGGCCTGTGCGTCTTCAAGGCTCATGTGTTCGTTGTCGAATACCGCGCAAGTGTAGGTCATGGAGGATCCAAGGAAGTCGGCGTAGAACTCGTTGGACATGTCGTAGTGGAAGCTGACGGTTTCCGAATCGGCCTTTTCGGTGTGCGGCATCAGGCCACGCTTGATACGGGCGAACTTGCTCGGGCCCTCGGTGGCGGGCACCGGCGGCTTCTTGAAGCCATGGCTCAGGATGCCGGCAGATACGCGGGCAATTGATGTGGGAGTGAGTGGGCGAACGTATTTGGACAGCGACACCAGCTTGCGCATCGCCGGATACGGGTCGGCGTAGTCAATGCCGTCCACGTCGAAATCGCCCAGAATGTATGAGCGCACGATGCCGATTTCATTCGGGTGCGCGAGTAGCTGGTACATGCAGTTCGGCGTGGCGATTTTGACCTTCAAATCCGCGTCTGCCGGGCCGAAATGCGAGCCGTCGAAAGCGTCGATACGAACGGGAGTGGCGGGGTCGAGAAACAGGGACGCCATCTCGCCGACCGTCATAGCCTTGCCATTTGCCATTATCTACCTCATTCTCTTATGATGATCACCCCAACTGTCGAGGTATCTTAGTCCTCTTCAGGAGACTGAAACCGTTGAATACACCATCTGGTGAAGCAGTTCGCGTTCGGCTGATGAAGCACGAATGGAATTAGGCATCTCGCATATTGATTGCGCTACGCGCGAAGTAAGCGGATGAGAGACGAGTTTCTCGGAGAGCGTCAGATGACTCCGGAAAATGGTCTTATCGTTGAGATTTCGGGCGATGGAACTGGTTTGGTCAATGGACAATAATTCGACAAGTGCGGAATTCCGCCATTTCTTGCCATTATTTTCAGTGTTGTTCTTTCAGCGTGTTTTCAGGTGAATGCTCATGCGCGGAGTAGACTGGGGAACCGTTGGACCACTCAAAGACAGAGTGGACCACCAGTTAAGACACTAGCTCAAAAGGAGAGCCCCTATGGTGTACCGCATGATTTTCAACCAGACTGCATACTTCGGACGTGGCGCGATCAAGGAGATTCCGGCCGTCGCCAAGCAGCACGGCTTCACCAAGGCATTTATCGTCACCGACCCGGTGCTGCTGGAGACCGGCACCGCCGAGAAGGTCACCAAGGTTCTGGATGAGGCCGGCCTGCCGTACGAGGTGTTCTCCAACGTCAAGCCGAACCCGCCGGTCGAGTGCATCAAGGACGGCGTCGCCAAGTTCGCCGAGTCCGGTGCGGACTTCCTGATCGGCCTGGGCGGTGGCTCCCCGCAAGACACCTGCAAGGGCATCGGCATCATCACCGCCAACCCGGAGTTCGCCGACGTGCTTTCTCTGGAAGGCGTCGCGGATACCAAGAACCCGTCCGTCCCGATCTTCGGCGTGCCGACCACCGCCGGCACCGCCTCGGAGACGACCATCAACTACGTGGTCACCGACACGGCCAACAAGCGCAAGTTCGTGGCTGTCGACCCGCACGACATCCCGATCGTCGCTTTCGTGGACCCGGATCTGACCGACTCGATGCCGCGCGGCCTGAAGGTCGCCACCGGACTTGACGCCCTGACCCACGCCATCGAGGGTTACATTACCCCGGGTGCCTGGAGCCTGTCCGACTGCCTGTCCATGCAGACCATCCGCATGATTGCCAAGAACCTGGCCAAGTCCGCCGACGGCGACATTCCGGCCGGCGAGCAGATGGCCTACGCGTCCTACATCACCGGTATGGCCTACTCCAACGTGGGCCTCGGTCTGGTGCACGGCATGGCTCACCCGCTGGGCGGCCGTCTGGGCGTGGCCCACGGTGTGGCCAACGGTATTCTGCTGGCCCCGGTCATGGAATACAACAAGGACTTCACCGGTGAGAAGTACCGCGACATCGCCGATGCGTTCGGTGTTGAGGACGCCTACACCGGCGACCTGGAGAAGGTGCGCGAAGAGGCCGTGCAGGCCGTCCACAAGCTGACCGTGGATCTGAAGAACCCGACCACGATTTCCGAAGTGGGCGCCACCGAGGCCGACCTTGAGCCGCTGGCTCACGATGCCTTCAACGACGTGTGCACCCCCGGCAACCCGCGTCAGGCAACCGAAGAGGACATCCTCGCGATTTACAAGTCGCTGATGTGATCAGTCAATGACAGTAAACATTAGCTCCCTCTGATGAGGGAGCTGTCAGCGTAGCTGACTGAGGGAGAGAAGTTGCGGCGTAGCCGCTGAATAATAGGTATCGGCCTGCGTCCGATTCAATGTTTTAGCGACTGCGTCGCAGTCTCTTCCTCAGTCTCACTTCATTCGACAGCTCCCTTATCAGAGGGAGCTTGCATAAGCAGAGGGGGCTCGTATATCTAGCTACTTTTCGTGCTTTTCGTCGTAGACTTCGTCGGTGGGGGTCTCGTCGTACAGCTGCTTGCCTTGCGCCTCCGCCAGTTCCATCTGCTCGTTGATCCACGCGGCTTCAGCCGGATTGATATCCGCGGAATTCAGCACTTTCTGCCACACCGGGTAGAACATATGCATCGCCGGATACATGGCGGTGAACAACACCTCCGGCTTATGCGTGCGCGTATGTTGCGGATGCGCATCAAACGTATTCTTAAAACGTCGCATGTAGCTCAGGAACGAACTCAACGACGTATCCATCCGTCGCGCACTCATCGCGGCGATCATGCGCGGCGAGTACACGGTTTTCAGATCCTTGTCCATCAGATGCAGGGAAATATCGATATCCTCATGCATCACATCGGCCTTATCCCGGCAGACCTCATTCACAATCTGATGCCAGGCCGAAGCGCGCAAGGCCATATTCGAGCCGAACAGCAGCGGCTGGCCGCCATCGGCACGGTAGATTCGCTTGCGTAAGGAATTGTCGCCTTTCAACCCGAAATGGCGTGAGGGCATGTCGTAATACATCACCGGACCAGTGGCACCCATCGCGGCCGGGTCTTCGGTGAAGATGCCGGAGACCACCTCCACCCAGTCAGGCCGGATCATACAGTCGGCGTCAAAACGGCCCAGCACATCGCCGGTCGCGGCGTTCAGGCCAAAGTTGCGGGTGGGAATCAGCCCCTGTTCATCGTTCTGGTGCAACAGTTTGACCGGGGCCTCGGGATGTTCGGCAATGAACTGTTCGACAACCGCACAGGTGTTGTCCGTAGAACGATTGTCCACCACCAGCACCTCATGCGGCATGATGGTCTGACGGGTGGCGTTCAGCAGGCAGTCGCGGATGCGTTCGGCTTCGTCCCACGCTGGGATGATGATCGAAACGTTGAGCATAACATCAACAATAGAAAAGCGGGTGTACGCCGCCGGCGTATCCGAGCTTCAAACCCCTCGCTACAATGGGGAGCCATGAGCGAACGCGTGCGAAACGTAAACAGCACCGACACGTTGAGAACCGGTGCCGCAGAGGCCGGGGCAGACCCGGACGACGAGAATCGTATCGACTTTGGTACTTTGTTCCCCGCCAAGGGAGATTCCCGTAGGCCACCGGAATGGTTCGGCCGCGCGCTGCTGTATGTGGCCCTCGCCGTCATCGTATTCATGTTCTGCTGGCGCTCGTGGGGCGACATCTCCTATCTAGTGCTCGACATCATCATCTCGCTGTTCCTGGCGCTGGCCGTCGAACCGTTGGTGGTGGCGCTGGTGGCTCATGGCTGGAAGCGTGGCGTGGCTTCCGCCGTCAGCTTGGTGGGCGTGGCCGTGGTCGTGGGTGTGCTGCTCACGCTATTTGGCAACATGTTCGTACAGCAGATGATTGCCATGGTCCGCGGTTTGCCGGCCATGTATGAGCAGATTCGTGAGTTCGTGGACCAGTATGCCACGTTCAAGATGCCGGAAATCAGCAATCTCGGCATGGAAATCTTCAACAATATCCAGACCTCGTGGGTCACCGATTTTGCCGGTACCGCCATGAGTACGGTGGGCGGCCTGTTCTCCTTCCTGCTGAACCTCATGACCGTGGTCATGACCACGTATTACATCTCCGCCGCCGGCCCCAAACTGCGCCGCTCCTTCTGCCAGTGGCTGGCCCCCAACACGCAGCGCCGATTCCTGCTGGTGTGGACCGTGGCCCAAGGCCAGATTTCGTCCTTCCTGTTCTCCCGTTCGATTCTGGCGTTGATCAACGCCACCTGCACTGCCATCTTCTTAGAGATTCTGCATGTGCCCTACTGGCTGCCGTTGGCCCTGTTCTGCGGCGTGGTATCCCAGTTCATCCCCACGGTCGGCACCTATATCGGCGGCGCGCTGCCGGTGCTGTTCGCTTGGGGCAACCGCGGATGGACGTACGCCGTGGCGGTGCTGGTGTTCATCATCGTCTACCAGCAGATCGAGAACCTGATTCTCTCGCCGAGGATTTCGCAGCGCACGATGGATATCAACGCGGCCGTCGCCTTCCTCGCGGTGCTGGCGTTCGGCTCGCTGTTCGGCGCGTTTGGCGCGTTCCTGGCGCTGCCGGTCACCGCATCGCTGCAGGCCATCTTCCGTGCGTACACCAAGCGCTATGAGCTGATTGACTCACCACTGATGAACGATCCGACTCCGGAGAAGAAGTCCAAGATCGTCGAGGCGTCCGAAGCGTTCGGCGAGCATGTGCTGCAGCCGATCGGCGAGCACATGCCGCGTGCGGCCAAGGGGTCCACCAGCCGTGTGCCGATGAATGAGGAACTGCGTTTGCTGCAGGAACAGATCTATGCGATTCCGCCACACGAGACGAAAGAATCCGATTTGGACGATTCCGCCACCGTGGCGATTCCGCAGCGTGGTGCCGCGGATACGCAGCAGTCTGAGCAGCCCAAGCAACGCAAGCAAACCAAGCAGTCTGATCAATCTGCCTCCAGCAATCCTAGGGCGGGGTGGCGCTGATGACCCTGCTTTCCGTACTCGATATTCTTCTGGTAATCGTCGGTGGTGCCGGCATGATATATCAGGGACTGTGCATCGTGATGTCCCTGTTCGCCAAGCCCGTGCGCTTCCCCGACGCCCCGATGACCAACCGGTATGCCGTACTGATCTCCGCGCGCAACGAAGAAAACGTGATCGGCAACCTTATTGGGTCGATTCGCGATCAGACCTACCCGTCCGACCTCATCGACATCTGGCTGGTGGCCGACAACTGCACCGACAACACCGCCGACGTGGTGCGGTCTTTGGGCTGCCATGTGGTGGAACGCCACAATCTTGAACTGGTTGGCAAGGGATATGCGCTGACGTATCTGTTGGGGCATATGCTCGACATCGGTGTGGCCGATGATTATGAGGCCTACTTCGTGTTCGATGCCGATAACAAGCTGGACAAGCATTACTTCGAGGAAATGAACAAGGCGTTCTGCTCCGGATTCAAGATTCTGACCAGCTACCGTAATTCGGTGAATCTGGCGGATAACTGGGTGTCTTCTGGTTCTGCGCTGTGGTTCATCCGTGAATCGCGATTCCTGTCTAACTCGCGTATGATTCTCGGTTCCTCTTGCCATGTGGGCGGTACGGGATTCATGTTCTCCCGCGAGGTGATGAAGCGGAACAAGGGATGGAAGTTCCACCTGCTCACTGAAGATCTTGAATTCACTATGGATTCGATTCTGCATGGCGACCGCATCGGCTATTGCGGTACTGCGATCCTCTACGACGAGCAGCCGGTTACCTTCTCGCAAAGTTGGCGTCAGCGTTTGCGTTGGAGCAAGGGATTCCTGCAGGTATTCCGTTATTATGGCTCGGCATTGCTGAAACGCGCGGTTCGCGAACGTGATTTCTCCTGCATCGACTTCACCTTGATGCTGTGTCCGTTTACCGTGTTGGGCGTGATTCGCGCGGTGATGGGCTTGCTGTTCGCCGCGTGTGGCTTCGTGAGTTGGTCGAGCCAGCTGCAATCGCTGGCCGGTTGGTCCAGCGGCATCATCACATCGGTGTTGGGTCTGATGGCATTGGCTGCATTGACCATCATTGTCGAGCACGACCAGATCGGTGCCACGAACAAGGAGCTGCTCGCCTATGTGCTCAGCTTCCCGATTTACATGCTCAGCTACGTGCCGATTTCCTTCCAGGCCATCTTCGCCAAAGCCCAGTGGAAGCCCATCGCACATAAGGGCTGACCGAGTCCGCTAGTCCGGAGCTGCTCAGCGGGGCAATCCAACAGCAACCCGGGGGTGCTGCGCTGAGGGTTGACTGGTGGGGTAGAGTAGATGCATGAGCTTAGACAATACTCAAAGGAATGTCGGATTTCAGCCGCCGATGATGCCAGCCGCCGCTCCCGCGTCTTCGCAGTCGCAACAGCCACAGCCGCAAGCATGGCCGCCGAACCCGAATGCGGCGGTGTCCATTCGCGGCCTGTTCAAGCACTTCGACCGGAAGATCGCCGTCAACGGGCTCGCGCTTGACATTCCAATCGGCTCGTTCTACGGACTGGTGGGCCCTAACGGCGCCGGCAAAACCACCACGCTCAATATGGTGACCGGTCTATTGGTGCCGGACGCCGGCACCGCCATGATTCTGGGCCATGACGTGTGGAGCGACGTGAACACGGCCAAGCGCATGATCGGCGTCATGCCCCAGCCCGACCAGATCTTCGACCGACTGACCGGTTTGCAATTGCTCGTCTACTCCGGCATGCTGCGCGGCATGAGCCGCGAGGAGACCACGCGTCGCGCCCAGGACCTGCTCAATGCTTTCGACTTGGCCGGGGCCGCCAACACGATGGTCACCGATTACTCGGCCGGCATGACCAAGAAGATCTGCCTGGCCTCCGCGATGATTCACAGCCCGCGCATTCTGGTCTTGGATGAGCCGTTTGAATCCGTGGACCCGGTGTCCAGCGCCAACCTCAAAGACATTCTCATCGAATACGCGAAGACTGGCGGCACGGTGATCATCTCCTCACACGTGATGGCATTGGTCGAAAAGATGTGTACGCATGTGGCCGTAATCAACGACGGTCTGGTATGCGCGGCCGGCACGGTGGACGAGGTCGCTGCTGGCGAAGAACTCGAAGACCGCTTCCTGCAACTAGTCGGTGGCCGCCACGAAGCCGCCCATCTCGCGTGGCTCGATGGCGGGCAGGCCCAATCCCAAGCACCAACTTCGGCCCAGCCGATTCAGCCGATTCTGCCTACGCCCGCCACACTCACCGATGAGGCCCGCCAATGATCAGCAGCGCCATCACCCTGGTCCGCCTGCGCTGGACGCTCACGCTCGCCACCCTGCGAAAATCGGCGTGGCAGACCGTCGCCTATGTCTTTTCCGCTGTACTCGCGGCCGGCACCATCATCGGCACCGGCGTGCTCGCATGGTTCATCGGCATACTGCCGCCCTTCACCGTGAACGCGGATGGCTTTCCGCTGAACATCCTTGGTTCCGGAGGCATTGTCAACATAGTCGTCGTGCTGGTCGGCGCGACCATGACCATCTTCATCGGCTTCATCCAGCTCATGATGCTTGGCGAAGGCTCCACCATGAACCCACGCAAATTCGCGCTCTACGGCATCGCCGACCGCAACCTGCAATTCGGCTTGCTGCTTTCCGGCCTGTCCGGCATCCCCTCCCTTACTGGCGTGGCCTCACTGATGCTCTGGACACTGGCCTATCGGCATATGGGACCAGCCGTAATCATCAGTTCCCTCCTCGCCGCAGTGCTGGCCGTCATCACCATGATGAGCATCTCCAAACTGGTCATCGCCCTATCCACCACGCTGGTGACCAGCAAACGCGGCAAAGGCGCGTTCTATATCTTCATCGTGCTGACGTTCGTCATCATCTGCCAGTTGCCGAACATTCTGGTCAACTCCGGCGTGGCCTTCAGCCTCAACACCGAGACCTGGGGCGCGGCGACCGCCATCGTCGCATGGACGCCGTTCGGTGCGGCCTTCCAACTGCCGTTCGACGCGCTTACCGGAGCTTGGGCGGTGCTGATCGCCCGCATCGCCATCCTTGCCGTCACATGGATTGTCTGCTTCGCCGTCTGCACCTGGTGTCTGAGACATGAACGGTTCACCATCGGCGCAAACAGTCCGTCCGAGACCGCCAAAGGCATCGGCGCATTCGCATGGATGCCCGATTCGGCATCCGGCGCGGTGTCCGCACGCCTGATCACCTATCTCAAACGAGACCCCCGTCAAGCCATGACCTTCGCCATGCCGGTCCTGTTCCTGATCATCTTCGCCTTCCAGGCGCACGGCATCAGCGCGGTCGTCTGGCAGTCGCTGATCTGGTGTGGCTGGTTCATGTCAGTGGTGGAAAGCAACGGGCTCGCATATGACGGCCGCGGCTTCACCATGGAAGTCATCGCCGGCGTGCGTGGCCGGACCGACAGAATCGGCCGCGTGCGCGTCTACGTCGGCATCATGGTCGTCTACATGGTGCTGCTCTATCTCGCCGGCATCGTGCTGGTCGGCGCACTGACCGGCCGCTGGGCGCAGCCCGATGACCTCGTCACCGGCCTGATCTTCCTCGCCGTGGGCATGGGCGTCGCCTTGAGCGGCCTGGGCGTGGCCGAAGTCACGTCCTGTGTGCTGATGTACCCGGTCGCCTCAATGGACAAGCCGTTCTCCGCGCCTCAAGGCCGTGCCATGGCCCAATGCTTCTTCCCGTTCGTCTACGTGCTTGGCAGCCTGCTGCTGATGCTGCCCACCGGCATCGTGGCGCTGGTCATGCTGCTGACGGGAGCCGAAGGCGGCATGTGGCTGGCGATTATTCCGGTCGCACTGGCCAATGGCATCGGCATCCTGGCACTCGGGACATGGCTGGGCGGTAAGCTGATGGATGCGCGAATGCTTTCGATTGTGGCAGCACTCGACTCGTTCGCCTCATTGCAGAAATGATCGCCTTGGCATAAGGAGCACGATGGTATCTACAGCGGTATCACGCCGTCAGCGGCGTGAAGCGCAACGGCGGACCCAACGATCGCATCGCCGAACACTGACCGTCATCATTTCCGCACTGACCACCATCGCCCTGTTCGCGGGGTACTGCGCCGCCGACATCACCGACGTGGCCCCCGGATTGTTGACGTTAAAACCTGTCACCGCACCTGTTTTCGCCAATCCGGCCACCGCCAAATCAGGCGGCACCATCGCCGGTGCCCTGAACGCGAACAAGGCCATTGATTCCACGGCCGCTTCTGCACTGGTCAACGAATTGCTGTCCGCGCAAGGCGTGGGAAACGATACGTCGGTGATCATTGAAGACGCCCAAGGCACCGTCGCCGCCGAACATGAGTCGAACACTCCACGCGAGCCTGCATCCACACTGAAAACGCTGACCGCGCTCGCCGCCTCATCCACCCTGAACATGGCATCCACCTTGGATACCCAAGTGTTCCTGACCCAATCCGATGACGGCACCAATACGTTGACCCTCAAAGGCAATGGCGACATGCTGCTGTCTGCAGGCGATTCCGACGCAAACCATACCAACGGACGTGCCGGTCTGAACACCTTGGCCAAGGCCACCGTGGCCGCGCTCGCCCAGCGAGGCATCACTTCCGTCAATCTCGAGTACGACGACACCCTATTCGGCGACTCACGCATTCCCGCAGGTCTGTCGGAAGGCGGCGCGGTCTTAAGCGACTACACCGTCTACTTCACGCCGGTCTCATCAATGGCGATTGATGGAGGCCGCCAATACACCGCCGATACGCCTGCGCCGGCCGACCCTGATGATTCGGCCGGATACCCGGAACTGTCCCAGCACACCGCCAGCGACGTGGCCACGAAATTCGCCGAACTGCTCCAATCGAACGGTGTGGCCGTTACCGGAGACGTGACGGCAAACACCGCTCCATCCGGCGAAACGCCTTTGGCCTCGGTGAGTTCGGCAACACTGTCCGAAATCATGGCATACACGTTGCGGCATTCGGACAATACGCTGGCCGAGGAGTTCGGCAGACTCACCGCCTTGGCGAAATCAGCGACAAACAGTCCTGAAGGCGGCACGGAAGCGGTCAAATCCACTCTGAACGATCTCGGTCTCGACACATCCGGTCTGACCATGGCCGATTGCTCCGGCCTGTCTCCCGGCTCCCGGCTCACCGTACGCACGCTGGCGGCCGTCCAACAACGTAATCTGACCACCGAGAGCGGTGCTGCTGGTGCGGAAGGTCTATCCATCGCGGGGTTGGTGGGCACGGCGCAGGATCGGTATACGGATGATGCCGTGGCCGGTCTGCTGCGCGTCAAAACCGGCAGCCTCGGCACGGTCACGTCGATGGCCGGCAATGTGTCCCGCACCAATGGGGGAGCGTTGTCGTTTGTCGTGGTGGTCAACAATCCTGAGGATTATGCCGCCGCGCGTAGCGCCATCGACTCGTTTATCACCAAGCTCGCGGGGCTGTAAAAGAGGCATCAAGGGCCATCAAGGGCTACAAAGGCCGTAAACGTCCATAAACGCACGAGTGCCTATAACCAGAAAAAAGGTGGTGAGTACATGGCATATTCCGCACGATTGCGCAAGGCCGTAGGCGCGGTCCGCGCAACGCTGAGTGCCGTGGAACTATGCGATGTGCAGGCTCCCGAATTCGCGCAGCATGGGGACCATGCCGTTGCCGCCGATGCGCCGCTCGTGCTCGTGGCCTGTTCAGGCGGGCGCGATTCGATGGCACTGGCTGCGGTGAGCCATATCGTATGCACGTCCATGGGCGTGCGTTGCGGTGCCGTGATTGTGGATCACGGCTTGCAGGCAGGCTCCGAACGGGTCGCCAGCGAGGCCGCGGATCGTTGCCGCGCGTTGGGACTGGGCCCGGTCATCATGCGCAACGCAACCGTACAGGCGCGCGGCGAGGGCCTCGAAGCGGCCGCACGGCAGGCCCGGTATGACGAGCTGTGCGCCGCGGCGCATGAATCGGGTGCCATTGCCGTGCTGTTGGCCCACACTATGGACGATCAGGCGGAAACCGTATTGATTGGCCTGCTGCGCAGTCGAGGCGTGGATGCGTTGGCTGGCATGCCGCAGGTCTTCACACGCAGTGGCGCGACTTTTGCGCGGCCACTGCTTACCCTTACTCGAGCCGAAACCACCGGTATCTGTGAAGACTTAGGTGTGGAATATTGGGATGACCCCACCAATGGCGATGCGGTAGACGGCGAGTTGCCGAACGACTATCCGTTGCGCTCGCGGGTGCGTCACGACCTGCTGCCGGCCATCGAACGATTCGCTGGATTCAATGTCACCCGCCATTTCGCCGAAAGCGCACGGTTGGCCAGAATGGATAAGGAGTATCTGGATCAGCGATCCGACGAGGTGATGGGGGAGGCGGTTGCGGCAGTTGATTGGCCGGCATCGTCGGCAGCTGTATCGACCGATGCGCCACGAGCCTGTGTGGCAGGCGATACCAACGATTCGAGCCATGGCATCGGCCTGATGATCAGCGTCAAACGTATTGCACGTGAGCCAGAGGCGATTCGGTTGCGGGTCATCGCTCACGCGCTGAGCCAAGCCGGTGTGAACGCCAGTGCTGCCCAGATTGCCGCCATCGACCGGCTGGTCGTCGATTGGCATGGGCAAGGCGGCGTCTCACTTCCCAGAGGTTATTCAGCCAATCGCAAGAAACACGTCATTCGCGTGTGCCAAGATGGAGCGCATGCGAATCGCTGACGTTGAGGAAGATATTGACCACGAGCTGGTCAGCAAAGAACAGATTGATGCCAAGATCCACGAGATGGCTGCTCTCGCGAGCGAGGATTACCGCGATAAGAATCCGCTGCTCGTTGCGGTGCTGAAAGGGGCCGTGAATACGCTGGTCGCGTTCACCCAGGCCATGAGCATTCCTGTACAGATCGACTTCATGAGCCTGTCGAGCTATGGCTCGGGCACAGTGTCGAGCGGTGAGGTCACAGTCAGGCAGGATTTGTCCGCCGATGTTCGCGGACGGCACATTTTGATTGTGGAGGATATTGTCGATTCAGGACGCACGCTCGCGTGGCTGGTCGCAGAACTGAAACGTCGTGGTGCCGCTTCCGTGGAAGTCTTCGCTTTGCTGAGCAAGCCTTCCCGCCGAGAGGTGGACGTTGATGTGAAGTACGCCGGCTATGAGATTCCGGACGAGTTCGTCGTCGGCTTCGGCCTCGACTTTGACGAACGCTACCGCAACCTCGATTCGATCGCGGTCCTCAAGCCGTCCGTCTACCAAGGAGTGCAAGCATGAGCTTCCCGCAAGGGCCGGGTAACGGCAATAACCCGAACCCGAACAACAACCGTAACAACGGCAACCCGTTCACCAACCCGTTCAACCGTGGCAATAACGGGAACAATGGCAAAGGCAACAAAGAGAACCGCCCGATATGGCAGTCCCCCTGGCTGTGGGGTGCCGTGCTCGTGGTCATGGTTGTGCTGATGTTCCAGATGTTCGCCGGCGGTGGCACCAAAACCATCGATACTAAAGATGGTTTCGCGCTGATCAATCAGGGCAAGGCCACATACGCCGAGATCACGGACAACAAGCAGGTCGTCCGCCTTGAGCTGAAGAATGACTACACCAAGAAGAACGCCGACACCGGCAAGGTGACCAACTACGGCAAGAACGTGCAGTTCTACTACACCTTCGCCCAGGGCGCACAGGTGGCCAAGGCCGTGGAGAACGGCGATCTCGAAAAGGGCTGGACCTCGAATATCGAGCAGACCAGTGTGATGAGCTACCTCATCACCTCGATTCTGCCGTTCGTCATCATCCTTGCCTTGTTCTGGTGGCTGATGAGCCGCATGGGCGGTGCCGGCGGCATGCTCGGCATGGGCGGCAAGAAGAACAGCGGCAAGCTGCTCGAGGGCCAGACCCCCACCACCAAGTTCGCCGATGTGGCCGGTGAAGACGAGGCCGTGGCCGAAGTCGAGGAAATCAAGGACTTCCTCAAGGATCCGTCCAAGTACAAGGCGCTGGGTGCGCGCATCCCGCGCGGCGTGCTGCTGTACGGCCCTCCCGGCACGGGTAAGACGTTGCTGGCCCGAGCCATCGCAGGTGAGGCCGGCGTGCCGTTCTACTCGATGGCCGGCTCCGACTTCGTCGAGATGTTCGTCGGTCTCGGTGCCTCCCGTGTGCGTGACCTGTTCGATGAGGCCAAGAAGAACGCTCCCGCCATCATCTTCATCGATGAGATCGATGCCGTGGGTCGCAAGCGTGGCTCCGGTATGGGCGGTGGCCACGACGAGCGCGAGCAGACGCTGAACCAGCTGCTCGTCGAGATGGACGGTTTCGACAACGACACCAACCTCATTATCATCGCCGCCACCAACCGCCCTGACGTGCTTGACCCCGCTCTGCTGCGTCCGGGTCGATTCGACCGTCAGGTAGGTGTGGCCGCGCCTGATCTGGAAGGCCGTGAGGCAATTCTGAGGGTGCACGCCAAGGGCAAGCCGTTCGTACCGGACGTCGACCTGCATATGGTCGCCGTGCGCACGCCGGGCTTCACCGGTGCCGATTTGGCCAACGTGCTCAACGAAGCCGCGTTGCTGTGTGCCCGTGCCGGTGCCCAGTTGATCGACAACCGCGCCATCGACGAGGCCATCGACCGCGTTCAGGCCGGCCCGAAGCGCAAGTCTAAGGGCATGGCTCTGGAAGAGCTGCGCAACACCGCATACCACGAGGGTGGCCATGCGCTGGTGGCCGCCGCCTTGAACAACACCGATCCGGTGACCAAGGTGACGATTCTGCCGCGAGGCCGCGCCCTCGGCTACACCGCCGTCATGCCGACCTCCGACCGCTACTCGCAGTCGCGCAACCAGCTGCTCGACCAGATGGCCTACGCGATGGGTGGCCGCACCGCCGAGGAAATCGTCTTCCACGACCCGACTACCGGTGCTTCGAACGATATCGAGAAGGCTACGAGCATCGCCCGTACGATGGTGATCGAATACGGCTTCTCTGATAAGCTCGGCGCCATCAAGTGGGGTTCCGACGACGATCAGACCACTGTGATGGATGGTCTGCAGCCGCGCAAGTACTCCGATCGTACTGCTGAAGTAATCGATGACGAAGTGTTGAAGCTGGTGGAGACCGCGCACACCGAGGCATGGACCATCATCAACGACAACCGCGAGATTCTTGACGAGCTGGTCCGCCAGCTGCTGGTCAAGGAGACCCTGAACGAGAAGGAACTTGCGGCGATCTTCGCGCCGATCAAGAAGGCTCCGGTTCGTCCGGTGTGGCTGTCCAACGACCGCCGCCCCGACTCGGACAAGCCGCCGGTGGAGATTCCCGAAAGCCTCAAGCGCTCGGTCGGCATGAAGCCGGAAGAGTAGACACGATGACGATTCGGCCCGACCTGTTCATGTGGTTTCTCACGTACGCAGGCCGGGCAGACGTCGTTGTGGACAATGACAAGGGAGAGATGAGATGAACGAAAATATAGAGTCTTGCCAGCGGGAGAAACGCACATACGACGAGGAAGGCGTGCGCGAAGCCGTACGTCTGTTCCTGAAGTCGATTGGCGAGGATCCCGAGCGCGAGGGACTGGTGGAAACGCCTGACCGTATCGCCCGCGCGTGCCGCGAGCTGTTCGCCGGTCTGCAGGCCTCGCCGGCCGATGTGCTGGAGAAGCACTTCGACGTGGATACCGACGAGCTGGTGCTGGTCAAGGACATCGAACTGTATTCGGTGTGCGAGCATCACCTGCTGCCTTTCCATGGCGTGGCCCATGTGGGCTACATTCCCGCCAAGGATGGGGTGATGGGGCTGAGCAAGCTCGCCCGACTGGTTGAGGTGTATGCTCGCCGGCCGCAGGTGCAGGAGCGTTTGACCCAGCAGATCGCCGACGCGCTGGTCGAGTATGCGGGCGCACGTGGTGTGATTGTGGTGACCGAATGCGAGCACCTGTGCATGTCGATGCGCGGCATCAAGAAGTCTTCCGCCCGCACGGTGACCTCTGCGGTGCGCGGTCTGCTACGCAACCCCGCCACCCGAGCCGAAGCCATGAGTCTGATTCTTGACAAGTGACGCAACCTAGGCTCCCCTCTCTGAGGGGAGCTGTCGCCGTAGGTGACTGAGGGGAGCGAAGGGGAAACAATGAAGGGGAGATGACCTATGACTGATTTGCAGGCGTTGCATGACGCCACGCACACCATGGTGATGGGTGTGCTCAACATCACCGAGGACTCGTCCTCGGACGGCGGCCTGTGGCTGGACCCGGCCAAGGCGGCCCAACACGGGCGCGACATGATGGCCGCCGGCGCGGCCATCATCGACATCGGCGCCGAATCCACGCGCCCCGGCGCCAAGCGCGTGTCCGAGGCCGACGAACTGGCCCGCATCACCGGTGCCGTCAAGACATTGATTCCGGCCGGTGCCATACTGTCCATCGACACCACGCGCGCATCCGTGGCCGCCGCTGCGCTGAGCGAGGGCGCCCAGATCATCAACGACGTTTCCGGTGGCACGCTGGACGCCGAACTGCCGCACGTGGTCGCCGACCACGACTGCCTGTACATCGTGCAGCATTGGCGCGGTTGGCTCGCCGGCTCCAAGGGCGCGAACCCCGATCAAGACACCTCCGTCTACGAGCACGGTGTATTGACCGACGTACACGACGAACTCATGCGCCAAGTCGACGGTGTGCTGGCCGCCGGCGTGAAGCCTGAGCGCATTATCATCGACCCGGGCCTGGGCTTCTCCAAGCCCGGCATCGAGCACAACCTGCCGCTGCTGACCGGACTCGAGACCTTCCGCGCCACCGGATATCCGGTGCTGATCGGCCAGTCCCGCAAACGCTTCATCTCGGCGATGCTTACCGAGGCGGGCGCTGCCGGTGCTGATGGGCCGATCATGGCCCAGCGCGATGACGTGACCGCAGCCTTGTCCGCCCTGTCCGCCGAACATGGCGCATGGGCCGTGCGCGTACACGACGTGGCCAAAAGCCGCGCCGCCGTCATCGCCGGCAACACCTGGCGCGAATACGCATGATTCCCCTGGCTCCCTATTTTTGGTTGCTTCTAGGCCTTGGCTCCCCTCGGGCGAGGGGAGCTGGCGCCGAAGGCGACTGAGGGGAGCATTTGAGCAGAAAGCCTTACCAATGGACACCATCACACTTACCGGCGTACATGCCAACGGCACCCACGGTGTGCTCGCCTTTGAACACGAACGGCCACAAACCTTCGTCGTGGATGTCACCCTGCACCTTGATCTGGCCGCAGCCGGTCAATCCGACGATCTCAACGACACCATCGATTACGGCCGTGTGGCCAAGGACATCACGGCTGTCATCGAAGGCCCTCATGTGGACCTGATCGAGCGTCTGGCCCAACGTATCGCGGACGAGATTCTTGCCGATGCGCCGGCCGTCGCCTCCATCGACGTCACCGTGCACAAGCCTCACGCACCCATCGTCGTGGCTTTTGCAGATGTATCGGTCTCCATCTCGCGCGTGCGTGCCACCGATAATGGACGTACTGCTGAAGAGCATGCCATCCATAACGCGGTGGTGGCCTTGGGCGGCAATGTGGGCGAGGTGGAATCCACCTTGCGAGCCGCCGTTCGGGAGATTGACGCGTTGCCTGGCACACAGGTGACTGGTATCTCACCGCTTTACCGCACGGCCGCGTGGGGCATGGCCGACGGTACGCCGGATTTCCTGAACGCCGTGGTGGAGCTTGAAACCACAATGGGCAGCCACGAATTGCTTGCCGCGTTGCAAAACATCGAAGCGAACCATGGACGAATTCGTGAGAATCATTGGGATTCCAGGCCGTTGGACTTGGACATTATCGACTTTGATGGCATCACCAGCGCGGATCCGGATCTGGCATTGCCCCATCCGCGTGCTTGGCAGCGTGCGTTTGTGCTGGCTCCTTGGTTGGCATTGAATCCGAACGCCAAACTCGCCGGAGCCCATGAGGGGCCTGTGGCCGATTTGCTGGCCACCGCGCCGGACCGTAACGCCGTGCAGCTCGAGAGCGAAGACTGGATGCTCGGCGGGCATGCAGTCAAGCAAGAATCCGCGTCGGAGTCGGCACCCGTCTCACGCAAGGCGATTATTTCGCTGGATTCCACCTCGCAGGATGCCGAACGGCTGTTCCGCGAAACCATCGTTTCCATCGACAGTGTTCCTGGCAATCAGGTACAGGGCATCTCGCCGCTCTACCATGTCAGCCATTTCGACAGTCCGGACGCGATGAGCGCGGTCATCCAAATCGAAACCAAGTTGCCGCCCGCCGACCTGATTGCCGTATTGGGCAGCATCGAAAGCGTTCATGACCTGGCAGTCGACCTTGACCTTGTTGACATGGAAGGCGTGACTTCCGACGAGCCCAACTGCAGCATTCCTTGGCCGTCGGCCCGTAACCATGCGTCGGTATTGGCACCTTGGCTGGATATGGACCCGAATGCTTCTCTGGGCGGCGACCCGGTGGCCTTCCTTTTGGCCATGGCACCGGATGCCGGACAGGTCGGATTGCTATCGGACAACTGGATACTGTCGAATAGTTGAGCTGATGGCGGAACCAGTTACGAACGGTAGGCTAGAAACCAGACGGTGACGGACCAGTCTCCGGCCTCGAGCAGCCAGGCACGGCAATGACGAAAAAACAAATCAAGATGAACGGCCAAAGCGCGAAGGCCGTTCGCAAACAGCAAACAGCAACGCAACGATAAGGAGGCCGGACATGAAAACACGGCGAACACCATGGTGGCAGTATGTGATCGGTGCCGTGTTGGGCCTGTTGGCGGGTATCGGTCTGGCCTCCTACGGCGAAAGCTCGGGACTGTCGCTGATTGGTGCGCCTCGGATTGTGACCGGATTGCTGGCCGTGCTGGGCGTTATCGTGCTGATCTTGGCCCTGCAAGTGCATAAATACGCGAATACCGACCCCAAGAAGCGTCCGCATAGCTTCATCAATCCCACTATCGCGGTGTATACGCTGGTGCTGTCTAAGGCACTGGGATTGGCGGGCGCAACGCTCGCCGGCTGGTATGGCGGTCAGATTGTGATGAGCCTGAGCCATATCGAGGCGGATTTCTATGCACACGCCGTCACCGAGTGTGCAATCGCGGCCGTGGTGTGCATCGCCGACATGATCATCGGCATTATCGGCGAATGGTTGTGCCAGTTACCGCCGAACGAAGGCCCCGAAAACCTGAAAATCAAGGAAGCCAAGCGCCGTAGCGACATAGCCCAGGCCTACAAGCGGTAGGGGTGACTATTCCTACGGCACGCGCACCATAGCTTCCTGAGCGATGGCCGCCACCAAGTCGCCATTCTGCGCATACACTTTGGCAATGCCGAGTCCGCGTCCGTGCGCGGCGATAGGCGTATCCTGCACATACAAATGCCATTCGTTGATATCGATATCCTGATACCACCACATCGAATGGTCGATGGACGCATAGGAAATGCCCGGTGTGGAAATCGACAGTCCGGCGCGGCGCAGCACCGGCTCCATCATCACCTGATCGCAGCCAAGCGCCAGCATCGCACGATGCATGACCTGCGGCACATCGACGTGGCCATCGGCCTTCATCCACACCATCTGCTTGCCGGAATCATGCTCGGCGGAATCCTTGTCCGCGCGCAGCATCACGGTCGGCGTCACGTGGCGGATATCGAACGGCGATTTCTCGGCATAGTAATTGGCGAACGGCGACTTCTCGGCGAACGGCTGCATGAGTTCTTTGGCGGAAGTCAACGTTTCGGGATCGGGCAGGTTTTCCGGCATCGGATCGGCAAATTCCACACCCTCTTGGCCGGTCTCCTGGAAAGAGGCGATGGCCGTGAGAATCGACCCCTCGGCTTGGGTGACGTTGACCCGACGAGCGGAGAACGAGCGGCCGTCGCGAAGGTTCTCGACGTCAAACAACAGGTCTTGACGAATATCGCCGGCGGCAATGAAATAGCCATGTACCGAATGCGGCAGGCGTGAAGGGCCCACTGTTTTGGACGCGGCGATCACCGACTGGGCGATGACCTGGCCACCGTAGACGCGGCCGGTGGGGAAGTACATACTCTCGCCATTGATATATGTGTGATTGCGGTAAGCGGAAGGCTCGCCCAACTTCAGCACCTTCACCAGATGGTCCAATGGAGTTACGGTGGTTGCCTGAGCCATGGCGTTCCTCGATTCTTGTTCTGCTGTGTTCAGTATTCGGTTATCGTATTCCAACCTATGGTTGGCAGTCTATCCGGTGGGGGTTAAGAGTTCCGGGAGCGAAATGTAACGAGACTGTTTGGAAGGTAAACGGTGGGTTATGCGGCGCATTGCCGCTACGTTGCTGCTGCGCTGCCGGTGTGTTGCCGTAGGCGACTGTGGGATTTTATGGGATGCGGGGCGGGCAGCCATGGGGCAATTATGGGGAAAGCCGCCCCTGAGGGACGGCTTTCGACGTATAAAGCGCGTTGTGGCACTAATGCCGGCGTATCTCAGCCGCGCACAAGCTTCTTGTGCAGGCGGTGCGGGCGGGCCGCATCCTCGCCGAGGCGTGTCACCTTGTTCTCCTGGTAGGCCTGGAAGTTGCCTTCGAACCAGTACCACTTGGCCGGGTTGTCGTCGTCGCCTTCCCACGCGAGGATATGCGTGGCGACACGGTCGAGGAACCAACGGTCGTGGGAAATCACCACAGCGCAGCCAGGGAATTCGAGCAGCGCGTTTTCGAGGGATTCCAAGGTCTCGACGTCCAGATCGTTGGTGGGCTCGTCGAGCAGCAGCAGGTTGCCGCCCTGCTTCAGGGTCAGGGCCAGGTTCAGACGGTTGCGCTCACCACCGGACAGCACACCAGTCAGCTTCTGCTGATCGGCGCCCTTGAAGCCGAAGCTGGCCACATAGGCGCGGGTCGGCACCTCCACACCGGCCACCTCGATGAAGTCGAGGCCGCCGGACACGGCTTCCCACAGGTTCTTGTTCGGATCCAGGCCCTCACGGTTCTGGTCCACGTAGCTGATTTTGACGGTGTCGCCGATCTTCAGCTCGCCGCTGGTCAGCGGCTCCAGGCCCACGATGGTCTTGAACAGCGTGGACTTACCCACGCCGTTCGGGCCGATTACGCCGACGATGCCGTTGCGCGGCAGCGTGAAGGACAGGTCGTCGATGAGCACACGCTCGCCGAAGGCCTTGTGGATGTGGTTGGCTTCCAGCACGGTGGAACCCAGGCGCGGGCCGGCCGGAATCTGAATCTCGGAGAAGTCGAGCTTCTTGTTGTTGCGTGCCTCGTTTTCCATCTGGTCGTAACGCTCCAGACGGGCCTTGTTCTTGGCCTGACGGGCCTTGGGGGAGGAGCGCACCCAGTCGAGCTCGTTCTTCAGTCGCTTGGCGAGCTTGGCGTCCTTGGCTCCCTGGATCTCCAGACGCTTGGCCTTGGTCTCCAAGTAGGTGGAGTAGTTGCCCTTGTACGGGTACAGGTGGCCGCGGTCGACCTCGCAAATCCATTCGGCCACATTGTCCATGAAGTAACGATCGTGGGTGACGGCGATGACTGCGCCCTTGTACTGGTGCAGGAACTGTTCCAGCCACAGGATGGACTCGGCGTCCAGGTGGTTGGTGGGCTCGTCGAGCAGCAGCAGGTCCGGGGCCTCAAGCAGCAGCTTGCACAGGGCCACACGGCGGCGCTCGCCACCGGAGCACACGTTGACCGGGGTGTCCGGGTCCGGGCACTGCAGGGCGTCCATTGCCTGCTCGAGCTGGGAGTCGAGGTCCCAGCCGTCGGCGGCGTCGATCTCGGTCTGCAGCTTGCCCATCTCTTCCATCAGGGCGTCGAAGTCGGCGTCCGGATTGGCCATCTCTTCACCGATTTCATTGAATCGGGCGACCTTCTCGGCAATCGGGCCGAACGCCATCTTGATGTTCTCGCCCACGGTCTTGGTGTCGTCCAGCGGCGGCTCCTGCTGCAGGATGCCGACCGTGAAGCCCGGGGTCAGGCTGGCCTCGCCGTTGCTCACGGTCTCCAGGCCGGCCATGATCTTGAGCAGGGTGGACTTACCCATGCCGTTCGGGCCCACGACGCCGATCTTTGCGCCGGGCAGGAAGCTCAGGGTCACGTCATCGAGAATCACGCGGTCGCCGTAAGACTTGCGGGCCTTGATCATCTGAAATACGAATTCTGCCATGTTGTGCAGTTACTCCTTAAAAAGGGGTTGGAATTCCGCTGTTTCTTTAGTCTTTAGTTTGTGATGGATACGCTGTGTGCAGCGCGGAGCACGCCCCCGAATCACGGATCGCGGTGCGCCGCGTCAGGCCTGTGCCGCCCTGTCCGCATAACGATCGAATCCACGCCAAACCACCGCCCACCATGGTATCGGAAGGGCTGGAATGGCGGGCGTCGCTATGGCTTGGAGGGGTAATGGATGGGCCTGACATTGCCGTGGCGCGACGCGCCGGGCGGCGCGCCGTGGTCCAGTGATGCTGTAGTATATCCTCTTGTGCTTCATTGAGGTACAGATGGCCCCGTAGCTCAGTTGGTTAGAGCGCCGCCCTGTCACGGCGGAGGTCACCGGTTCAAGTCCGGCCGGGGTCGCCACCAAGCTCCTGACAAATGTCAGGAGCTTTTTTGTTCTTTTGCCGTATTTCGTGGTGTAGGGCGAAATATGGGGTTATAGGCCAAAATGTGTGTCTGGTGTTTAGTCGTTTGATGGCCATTCGACTCTGGCATGGAAGCTGTTTCAGTCGATGCCGATGCCGTATCGCATGGAAATACCGAAGGTTTCGTGCTGGCCTTGGGGCTCTGCTCGACACGCCGATAGTCTGAATGACAACGTTTGCTATTGAATGACAACGTTAGCGTTAACAGTGCTTATAAATGGTGAAAAACGTGTGCAGGGTCACATTGGCAGAACGTGCGCGAGATATGACAAATCATGAAAAATACGCTATGGGAGGTCATGGCAACTCGTTACTATTTTCGCTGTCTCGTACGCCACACAAGCCTTCAAGGAGTAAGCCATGACCACGCTCGCCATTGATATCGGAGGAACTAAGATCGCCGCCGCCGTCTGCGATGAAAACGATAGCATCATCCAGCGCTGGCGCGTCCCCACGCCGATGGATGCCGACGCCATCAACCAGCACATCGCCGAGGTGTACCGCGAGGCTGTGGCCGCCGGACACACCGATATCGAGGCCATCGGCATCTCCGCCGCCGGCAACGTGAGCGCCGACCGCAAGACGCTCACCTTCTCCGCCAACATCCCGGCCTGGATCAACTACGACCTGTCCGAGCACGTCGGCGCGCTGATCGACCATGCCGTGCCGGTCGTTGTCGAGAACGACGCCAACTGCGCCGGCTGGGGCGAATACGTGCACGGTGCCGGCCAGGGCAGCTCCAACATGGTCGCCCTGACCGTGGGCACCGGCCTCGGCGGCGCCATCGTGATCAACGGTCAGCTGTACCGCGGCTCCTTCGGCATGGCCGCCGAACTCGGCCACCTGCCGATGGTCCCGGACGGCGACCACTGCGGCTGCGGCCTGCGCGGCTGCGCCGAGCGCTACACCTCGGGCACTTCGCTGGAGAACTTCGCCAAGTCCGCCGTGCGCCGTCGTCCGCAGGATGCCAAGCGTCTCATGGAGCTGTGTGGCGGCGACATCTCCAAGCTGGAAGGCCCGATGGTCTCCCAGGCCGCCCAGGAAGGCGACGTGCTCGGCCTGTACGCATTCGGCAAGATCGGCGAATGGCTTGGCCGCACGATGGCCGCAGTCTCCGCCGTGCTCGATCCGGACCTGTTTGTGATCGGCGGCGGTGTGGTGGCCGTCGGCGACATTCTGCTGGAGCCGGCCCGCTACAACTACCAGCGTTTCCTGGAAGGCAGCGCCTACCGCGGCCATGCCAAGATCGTCGCCGCCACCGCCGGCCAAGACGCCGGCCTCATCGGTGCCGCCAACCTGGCTCTGCGCTGACGATGCCGCTCCGGCAACGGGGCGTTAGTCTAATGGTGAGTCATGGCCGGTGCCATGGCTCACTGCCGCGCTGATAGTGCGGTCGATGAGTTTCCGCTGCCTGACCATGGAATCGAATTTCGGGTTCTCGGCGATTTCCTCATACTCGTGTTCGGTGGTCACGCCGGCGATTTCGGCGATAATCTCCTCATAGGACGTTTCGACGGTTCGATGCACGCCGGTGACGTGCCCCTGACGTATCACGACAATGCGGTCGGATACCGCGAACACATCCGGCAGATCGTGGCAGACCATCACCACGGACCGGCCTTCGGAGCGCAGTCGCTTGATATATGCGAGCACTTCCGCCGACTGCATCACCGACAGTGCGGCGGTCGGTTCGTCCAGCAGAATAAGCTGCGGGTCATTGAGCAGCGTGCGCGCTATGGCCACGGTCTGGCGCTGGCCGACGGATAAGGATGCGATAGGGGAGCCGACCCGAATCGCCGAGCTCAGGGTCTTCAGCACGGAACGGGCACGCGAGTTCATCGAATCGTCATCGCGTATGCCAATCTGATTGATCTCCTTGCCGAGGAACAGGTTCGAGGCCACGTCCAGGTTGTCGCAGAACTCCTGCCCCTGGAACACCGATGCGATGCCCATGCGGTCCGCCTCCCTGATCGAGGGAATGGTCACCTGTTCGCCGTTGAGATAAATATGGCCGAATCCCGGCTGCAGAAATCCCGCGATGACCTTGATCAGAGTGGACTTTCCTGCGCCGTTATCGCCCACGATGGCGATGACCTCCTGGCGCTGGATGGACAGATTCACCGATTTCAACGCCTCGACGAAGCCGAACTTCACACAGATGTCCTCCAGCCGCAGCAGAGGAGGTGTGCTCGAATTCCTCATGGTGTGTTCCTTCTTATCACTCTTCTCCTGGTACCGGTCACTGGCTGACGTCATTGCGAACCGAGAACTCGATGGCGCATAATGCGCCGCCTAGCGCGCAATTGTCGTCCGGGTGGGATGACACGAGTACATCGATGGGTGCCACGGCATCAGGGAACAGCATGCGCTGCAACGCTTCATTGAACGGTTGGGTGAATACGTCGCCGGTCATGGCCAGCTTGCCGCCGAGCACAATGACCTCCGGATCCACGCTGATGCCAGATCAGCCGCCACCTGACCGATACGCACGGCCGCGTCGGCGATGATGCGACGGCAACCGGGGTCGCCTTCGTTGGCAAAGGACACCAGATCATCCAGCGTCATATTGCCGTGTGTGACGCTGAGCAACTGCACCAGCCTGTTTTCCGCCACGACGGTGTCAAGGCAGCCGCGGTTGCCGCACGAACAGATGGCACCCAGCGGGTCGACCTGGATATGGCCGATTTCACCGGCCAGGCCGGTCACGCCATGCATGATTTCGCCGTTGATGACGATGCCTGCGCCAACCCCGTCGCTGGCTGAGATATATACGAAATTGCGTTTGCCTGCCGCCACGCCCATACGGGATTCGCCGTATGCCGCGAAATTCGCGTCATTATCGACGTATACGGGAACGTTGAACGCCGTGCGCAACGGGGACGTGATATCGACGCCGTCCCATCCGGGCAGAATGCCGGGAATCGCTATGGTGTGGTCGCTGGTGGCCACCGGTGCGGCCACGGCCACGCCGATGCCGACCAGCTCGCTGGCTTCGGCGTCGATGCTGCTCAGGGTCTCATTGATGAGCAGCATGGCGCGTTCCAGCGTTGTGTCCGCCTTGTGGCCCAACGGCAGGGGGAGCGTGTGCTCAGCGATGATTGACTTCGAGAAGTCAACGATAGAAAGCGTAAGATGACGTCGCGCGATCCAAAGCCCGACGCCGAGGCCCTGATGCCGTGCAAGGGTCACCAGAGTGGCTCTGCGACCGTTGCGAACGGTGCTTTTGGTCTCCAGCTGGTCTTCGTCGACGAGCTGATGGACGAGCGTGGACACGGTCGCAGTGGACAGTCCTGTCACCTCTGCGAGTTCGACCTGTGTCATGGCGCCGAACTTGTGGATGCTGGCCAGCAAGTTGGCGCGGTTTGCCTCGCGAAGCGAGGTCTGCGAACCGAAAAGCCTTGTTGCCATAAGAATCCAGTGTAGTCGTTACCGGCATGAGGCACAGCGAGGCGCAGAGCGTGGATTTTTCGGCGTGTCGCCTTGTGATGCGCGAAAAAATCGCCATTGCGTTCATTGGTCGAACGCAAACGACAGGAAATTCGCTTTCTTGAGTTTGACAACTTAACTTAATACGGTATTCTATGAGATGAACCTGAGGTTATTCTCAGGTTCGGGCGACCAAGGAGGGTTCGCCATCCCCTCGAAGATGAAGGAGAGCAAATGAAGTTCACTAAGAAGATCGTCGCCGTGGTGGCAGGCGTTGCCATGTGCGCGGGCCTCGCGGCCTGTGGTGGCAGCCGTAGCGGCCAGGCAACTGGCGGTGATGCCAAGATCGAAAAGGGTGCCACTATCGGCATTTCGATGCCGACCAAGTCCGAAGAGCGTTGGAACAAGGACGGCAACAACCTGAAGGCCAAGCTGGAGAAGGCCGGATACAAGGTCATCCTGTCTTTCGCCGACGATAAGCCGGCCCAGCAGAACGCTGACATCGAGAACATGGTCAACAACGACGCCAAGATCGTCGTGGTCGCCTCCAAGGATGGCACCGCAGTGGGCCCCGCCGTTGAGAAGGCCCGCGATGCAGGCGCCAAGGTCATCGCCTACGATCGACTGATCATGAACACCGACGCCGTCGACTACTACGCCACCTTCCAGCTGGAGCAGGTCGGCGTGCTCGAGGCCACGTGGCTCATTGACCAGCTCAAGCTTAAGGATGGCGCCACCGGCCCGTTCAATATCGAGCTGTTCACCGGTTCCCCGGATGACAACAACGCCAAGTACTTCTTCAAGGGCGCTTGGGATCTGCTGCAGCCGTACTTCGAGAAGGGCGTGCTCGTCTCCCCGTCCCAGCACGGTCAGGGTGGCGTGACCAAGGACTTCACCGTTGAGGATTGGCAGAAGATCTCCGTGATGAGCTGGAAGACCGAGCAGGCGCAGAAGGACATGGAATCCATCCTTGACTCCACCTACGCCCACGGCGAGAAGCTCGACGCGGTCCTCACTCCGTACGACGGCATCGCCCAGGGTGTGATCAACGCCATCGAATCCAAGCGTCCCGACATGAAGCCGGGCACCGACTCCTGGCCGTATATCACCGGTCAGGACGCCATGGAGATCGCAGTTGCCAACATCGCCAAGGATAAGCAGGGCGAGACCGTGTTCAAGGACGTGAACAAGCTGGCTGACGCCGTGTACGACATGGTCGTCGAGATCGCCGAGGGCAAGGAAGTCTCCGGCCTGAACGGCAAGTTCAACAACAACAACATCGACGTCCCGTCCAAGCTGCTTGGCCCCCAGAACATCACCAAGGACAACCTCCAGGATCTGGTCACGGCCAACTACATCACCCAGGATCGCTTCGACGAGCTGACTAAGTAGTCCTCATCAGGCAATCCGTAAACAAACACAATGACATGCGGCGCATAGCCGATATGCGCCGCATGTCCATGAACACAGAACTGTGACGAGGAGTGGTGACATGTCATCAAATGACACCATCTTGACGATGGAAAACATCACGAAGACGTTCGGTCCGGTCAAAGCCCTCACCGATGTGAATCTTTCCGTCGATCGCGGCGAGATCCACGCCATCTGCGGCGAGAACGGTGCAGGTAAATCGACCCTGATGAACGTGCTTTCGGGTGTGTACCCATACGGTAGCTATTCCGGCAAAATCACCTTTGATGGCAAGGAATGCAAATACCATACTATTAATGATTCCGAGGCCGACGGCATCGTAATCATTCATCAGGAACTGGCGTTGAGCCCGTTCCTGTCCATTGCGGAGAACATCTTCATCGGCAACGAGCAGGCCAAGGGTGGCGTAATCGACTGGGACAAGACCCGTGCCGAGGCGAAGAAGCTGCTCGATCGTGTGGGACTTCCCGAAGACCCGGATACCAAGGTTATGGACATCGGCGTCGGCAAGCAGCAGCTCGTCGAAATCGCCAAGGCATTGTCCAAGGACGTGAAGCTGCTCATCCTCGATGAGCCGACCGCTGCACTGAACGATGAGGATTCCGCCCACCTGCTTGACCTGGTTCGTCAGCTACGTGACGAGCAGGGCGTGACCAGCATCATTATCACTCATAAACTCAACGAGGTCGCCGCCATCGCCGACAATGTCACCATCATTCGAGACGGTTCGACCGTCGGTGTGATGTACGTGACGCCGGAGACGCCGCTCGACCAGGAAGAACTCATCCGCAAGATGGTGGGTCGTCCGCTGCACAACCTGTACCCGAACCACCCCTCCAATACCCCGGGCGAGGAATACCTGCGTGTCGAGGATTGGACCGTGCATCATCCGCTCGACGCGGAGCGCGTGATCGTAGACCATGCGAACATCAACGTGCATGCCGGCGAGATCGTCGGTCTGGCGGGTCTGATGGGTGCGGGTCGTACCGAGATGGCCATGTCCATCTTCGGCCACTCTTACGGTTCCAACATCTCCGGCAAGGTGTTCGTCAAGGGCAAGGAAGTCAAGATGCCCAACGTGCAGTCCGCGATTGACGCAGGTCTCGCCTACGCCACCGAGGATCGTAAGGGCAACGGTCTGAACCTGCTGCAGAACATCCGAGAGAACGCGTCCCTGGCCTCCCTGACCAAGATCAGCAAGGGCGGGGTTGTGGACGACAACCTTGAGCGCAAGGAAGTTGAACAGTACCGCAAGGACTTCAACATCAAGTGCCATGACATCGATGTGAATGTCTCCACCCTCTCCGGTGGTAACCAGCAGAAAGTGCTGCTCGCCAAGTGGGTTATCTCGCAGCCGGACATCCTCATCCTCGATGAGCCGACCCGAGGCATCGACGTCGGCGCCAAGTATGAGATCTACGAAATCATCGATAAGCTTGCCGATGCAGGCAAGGCCGTCATCGTGATTTCCTCCGAGCTGCCCGAGCTCATCGGTATCTGTGACCGCATTTACACGGTGTCCTACGGTGTCGTCACCGACAATGTTGAGAAGAATGGATTTACCCAGGAATACCTGATGAAGGGTATGACCAAGGAAAGGGAGGTGGCAGCCTGATGAGCGCCGCAACTGCAACACCTGCAAAGAAAGAAGAAAAGACCGGCCTGCTGGCCACGGTTGCCAACAATGCCCGTCAATACGGTATTGTCGGCGCACTGCTGGTCATCGTCGTGGCCTTCGAGGTCCTGACCGGAGGCGTGCTGCTGAAGCCGAACTCCTTCGTGTCCCTGATTCAGCAGAACGCTTACGTGATCATCCTGGCCATTGGTATGGTGATGGTCATCATCGCCACCCACATCGACCTTTCGGTTGGTTCCTTGGTAGCCTTCATCGGTGGTGTGTGTGCACTGCTGATGGAACGCGCCGGAGTCAACTGGATGCTCGCCATCGTCATCGCTCTGGTCGTCGGCCTGATCGTCGGCGTCTGGCAGGGCTTCTGGGTCGCCGTCATCGGCATCCCGGGCTTCATTACCACTCTGGCCGGCATGTTGATCTTCCGTGGTCTCGCCACCGTGATCGTCGGCGAATCCGTGCCGATTACCTCCCTCGAATTCCGTGGCATTGCCCGTAACTACCTGCCCAACATCCTTGGCTGGTGGGGTCCGTTCGATGGTCTGACCATTGTGCTCGGCATCCTGTGCATCGTCGGCTTTGCCTGGAGCCAGCTGCGCAAGCGCGCCCGTGTGGCCAAGGTCGGCCTGGTGCCCGAGCCGATGAGCCTGACCGTCCTCAAAATTGTGCTTGCCGCGGTCGTCATCGCCTTCGTCACCTACCTGCTGGCTTCCTCCGGTAACGCTGATCAGGGTGGTACCCCGATCATGCTGGTGATCGTCGGTGTGCTGGTCTTCATCTACAACTTCATCCTGACCAAGACCGTGTTCGGTCGCCACGTGTACGCCGTTGGTGGCAACCGCAAGGCCGCCATCCTCTCCGGTATCAACACCCGCCGCGTGGACTTCCTGCTGTTCGTCCACATGGGCTTCCTGTCCGCAGTGGCCGCTGTCTGCATGCTCTCCCGTCTGGCTTCCGCAACTGCTCAGGCCGGTATGGAGTTCGAGATGGACGCCATCGCCGCCTGCTTCATCGGTGGCACGGCCGTTACCGGTGGTATTGGTACCATCCCGGGCGCTGTGATCGGTGCATTCGTGATGGGTGTTATCAACCAGGGTCTGTCGATCATGGGTGTTGACACCGCCGTGGTGAAGACCATCAAGGGCCTCGTGCTCCTGCTGGCCGTCGCCGTGGACATCATGTCCAAGCGCAAGAAGAGCTGACCTTCCCCTTTCTCCTCCTCGATGTGGGATTCGTGCCGGTGCCGCTGGTGCGGATCCCACACTGTTATCTGCCGTCATTCTTGTAATCAAAGGACTTTTTCCGCCATGAAACTCACCGCGCGCTCCACCTCCCGTATGTATGCATTGACCTGCTTGGCCTGCGTTATCTGGCTCTGGCAGTCACTGGTCGAGGCCAATAACGATGGCTCGCTGTTCAATTGGGCCACTATTGTCTTCTCGCTGTGCTTGCTAGTGGTCATCGGATGGAGTGGTTGGAATGCCGTCGCCGGGTGGAACGCCAAGGAGACTGAGGCCGCCACGGCAGGTGCCAAGGATGATGAGGGCAGCACTGATCGGTAGCGTATATACGGCTGTTGTTGCCGGGGACATATAGGTCCCGGCAAATCTGCAGCGATATGTGCATTGCAAGCCAGGGATTCCCTGGCTTTTTTATGTCGAAACGGAACTCGACACGGGCGCGCAGGCCGTTGGGTTTGTCTAGAGCCTGCATATAGTTACTTATGGTAATGACTATTGGTAACTAATTGGAGGTTGGGCCAGCGATGTGCGATTCCCGAACCGATACCAAGACCGGCTTGCTTCCGGTGAATGAGGTGCGGAGCCTCCTGGATGTCTGCTGGAAAGCGAAGGCTATCACCGAGCTGATGCCGGCACTGCCCAAAGGCCTGAAACCGCGCTACGTACACGTCATTGATGCCGTCTGGCATATCAACGAAACGAATGGGCAGGAAATCGGCACCGCACGGGTAAGCGATGTCAGCGCCTTTCTCGGCGTCACTACGCCGAGCGTTACCAAACTCGTTGGCGAGATGGTGGAGCTTGGTCTGGTGGTCAAGCATATGGATGCCGCCGATCGGCGTGCGGTGACGCTCACGCTCACCGAGCGTGGACTAGATATCCGCCGCGTTTACGTAGAGGAATACCATGCGCATCTTAGCCAGCTATTGGGCGGGCTGACCGTGGAACAATGCGAAACCACTGTGCGCACATTGACCGAAGCCCTGCGGCTTATGCAGGAAGACGCGCAGCATCGCAAAAGCATGTGAATGAATGGAGGAGAGCAACGATTATGACTGATTCAGCAACACAACTACCTCACGGCGGCAAACAACCCTTTTCCGGCAAGCTCGTCATCGCGGTCGTCTCGCTTGCGATTCTGACCTTCCTCGGCATCCTGTCGGAAACCTCACTGAACATCGCCTACTCCACGCTGATGGAGGAGTTCTCCATCGGCGCTTCGGTGGTGCAGTGGCTCACCACCGGCTATCTGCTCTTGCTGTCAGTATCGATTTCGAGCTCGCCGTTCATGGTGCGCAAGTTCGCCACCAAAACCCTGTTCATCATGGCCGTCGTGATCTTCGCCGCCGGCACACTGCTGGGCGCGCTCGCGGTCAACTTCCCGATGCTGCTCGCCGCCCGACTGGTCATGTCGCTCGGCGCCGGCATCTCCTTGTCGCTCATCACCAGCATCATTCTGGAAAAGCGCCGCTTGAACAGCGCGGCTCGATGCTCGGCATCGTCAGTCTGGTCACCTGCGCTGCACCGGCCATCGGCCCGGTATTCGGCGGCGTGCTGAAGAGCCACTTCCCGCCCAAGTTCATCATCATCGGCTTCGCGGGCACCGTAATCATGGACGCGGTGTTCGTGACGCTGTCCGGCAATGTGTGGGTGGTGGCCATCGCCGCGAACGATGGGGCAGACGCCGCCGGTTCGTATATGATCGCCTTCCCACGCAGCATGATGGTGTTCGCCGGCATGGCCGTGCTCGGCGTGATCCTCGCCTCGCTCATGTTCCGATTCTCCACTCGCCGCCCGCCGGAAATGAGGGAAGTCAAATAGTATGCCCGCAGCGGATTGGTTGGCTTTATGATGGAACAGATATGCCATCACAGGAGAAGCAGGAGAACTATCATGCTTGAACCACCGGTCACTCCGATCCGCAAGGCCAACGACGGCCTCGAACTGCCAGCCACCGGATTCGGCACCTACAAGGTCAACGGCCTGGCCGGCGTGGACGCCATCAAGTCCGCCATTCATCAGGGCTACCGACTCATCGATTCCGCCTTCAACTATGAGAATGAAGGCGTGGTGGGCCGCGCTATCCGCGAATCCGGTGTGCCGCGCGAAGACATCATCGTCACGTCCAAGCTGCCCGGCCGCCACCACGCCCATGACGAGGCGCTGCTCACCATTGAGGAGAGCGTGTGCCGTATGGGCCTCGACTACATCGATCTCTATCTGATCCACTGGCCGAACCCGAGCCAAGGCCAGTTCGTTGAGGCATGGGAGGCGCTGGTCGAAGCCCGTGAACGTGGGCTGGTCAAGCATATCGGCGTCAGCAACTTCTTGCCCGGCCATATTGATCTGCTCATTCGCGATACGGGCGTGACCCCGGCCGTCAACCAAGTTGAGCTGCACCCGTACTTCCAGCAGCGCGAACAGCTGGCCTACGACAACGCGCACGGCATCATCACCGAGGCATGGAGCCCGCTGGGCCGCGCCAACCAGATGCTGCGCGACCCGGACCTGAAGCGTATCGCCGCCAAGCACGGTATTTCCGTGGTCCAGGCCATTTTGCGCTGGCACCTCCAGTACGGCGACGTGGCCATCCCGAAGTCCTTGAACCCGGAGCGCCAGCGTCAGAACCTCGACCTGACCGCTTTTGAACTCGATGATCAGGACATGGCCGATATCGCCGCAATGGACAACCCCGAAGGTCACACCTTCGGCCAGAACCCCCATTGGCACGAAGAAGCGTGATTCCAGCATGCAACGTCCTATTATGACTTCGCGGTCGTTTTTGCGCACGCCGTCCGAAGCGGCCGGGCCCGGCGACGAGCAGGTGATCGAAGACCTCGTAGACACGCTGGAGGCCAACCGTTCACGGTGCGTGGGCATGGCCGCCAACATGATTGGCGTAGGCAAACGCATCATCGTCTTTGTGGATGAAGACCTTGGCGGGCGCATAACGGTGATGCTCAACCCCGTGATTACCGCTTCGGACGGTGCCTTCGATACCCAGGAAGGATGCCTGTCCCTGACCGGCGAACGCCGCACGCTGCGTTATCGACGTATTGAGGTCAACTATGAGAACCGTCGGTTCCGCGCCCGCCACGCCACCTTCGCCGGTTGGACTGCGCAGATTATCCAGCATGAAGTCGATCACTGCAACGGCATCATTATCTGATTCATATCGGTGCTCATTGCAGCCCAACTCCCGAGGCTGGTCATCGCGATTACGATGCGATTACATCGCAACCGCTATGACCAGCCTTTTTGTGCACTGGTGGGGTGGGTGTTCTCATCGGTGTTGGGGTGCCATGCGCTGGCAGGTTGGCTTCGCTGAGGGGGTGTGGGTGGTGTCATGTCGCCAGCGGTTGGCTGGTTGGCTTCGCTGGAGGTTCTCTCAGCGTCGGTGATGTGCCAAAGAGTGGCGGGCTGGCTTCGCTAAGGAGCGCTACCGTCGGTGGAGAACCAGTGCGTGACCTGCTGCCGACGCTAAGCGTTCATTAAGCGTCGTTAGCGGCCAAAACTTGGACGTGTAACGATGCTGGGCGGTTTTAGCGTCGTTGCTGTGCCAAGTTGTGGTCCTCTGCCGACGCTGCCAGTGCAGTAGCGTCGGCGTTGGGACAGGTGTTGGGCCTTTGCCGACTCTATAAGCGAGGGAAAATCATTCGCCGGTGCCTAAGTGGGTCTATTGCCATGCTGAATACATCTGCTGAGTGTAGCTATGCGTTCGAAGGCGATTTCGGGACCTTTCTCAGTAGCAAATATGCCTAATGCGCGGAGTTATACACTTCACCGTGCACTTATACACGCCAAACGAAGCAGAAATCGACTGCTGACAGTGGACGACACGCCAGAGACGATGTGGATAACCCAGAGACGGTGGATAACAGCTGCGCGATCAGTGGATAACCTGCAAGAAAGTGCGGTTATCCACCGACGGTAGCCACTGTTATGCACATTCCATACCCCTTGGAATCATTGGGTTTTCCACTTATCCACCATCTCGCCATGTGGGCTTGCGAGCCACCGCACGAACGTCATACAGTGTGCCTCACGGCGGGCAACGTAGCCCGCCGTCCACATCACATGAAGGGGAAACACCATGAGCACCGCAATCACTACTACTGCCGAAAATGCCGGTTTGCCAGCAATGCTGGACACCAAAGACGTAGCCGAGATGTTCAAACGCTGCAATCTCGCCGTCTATGCCGAAGCGAGACGCATATATTATCGCGAAGTGAATCTGAACCCATGCAAAAAGTATCCGAAGCAGGTGCTGCAAAGGATCGAATGGTGGTTCTGGGATTGGTTTGCCTATGACTGCGCCGTCAGCGGTATTGGACTGACCGGCAATGAATCCGAAGATTTACGTATCGAATTGCAGTACGGTCCGGGCGCAGGTATCTCGCCATTCCTAGCCTTGGCCGAATTCATGTATGACAAGGACGAACGTATCGGCACACGCGAGATACGTGATTTTCGCGAACTTGATGACACCAATTTCGCTTCGATGTTCTGGATTCGCGATGCCAGCGCGGTCAAAGGTCGTCTGACAGTTGAGGACATCATTCATGGTGGTGTCTACGAGGTGGCGGACGTACATGCCGCCTCGCAATACGATGGTGCGCACGGCGGCATGATCGTCAATCGCATCGCACATGTGAGAGGCGTGTGGCGATCCTGTTCCATCCCGATCTATGAGGCACGAAGGCCTGATGACCCGCAAATCGGTGATTCGCTGGCCCGTTCATTCCGGGAAACCGGATATAAACCGGACTTTGCCGGTCTGGTGCGGTTTTTCTACGGGAGGGCCAAAGACACCGGTCTCGACTGGGAAGATGTGGAAGCCGCGCGCCAAGCCGGTACTTTGGACGCGCTGATCAAGAAGGCCAGCAATCGGTGAAGGATTCGCCTAACGCTGCTGTCCAAGTCGGCGGCCGCGATCACGAATGAAGAGTGACGCAACCAAACAGACCGCGCACACAATGGCGACCGTGCGGAACGAAGCCCGCACGCCAATGGCCGATGCCGCCGCTTCCGGCACTCCGGTGCGCATGGCCGCCGCGGTGTGCGTGTTCATGATGGTGACCAGCAGCACAGCCGCAGACGTCATGATCGCGAAGCCCAGTAAGGCGAGCGGCCGGCCACCGATACGGTCATACATCTTGCCTGCCACCGGGTTCAGGATGCCCATGGCGATGCCGCTCGGCATCATCACCAGACCGGACACCAGTGCATTAACGCCAAGATCATTCTGCAAATATGCCCATCGCGTACAGGAACAGCTGGCGGGTGGTGAAGGTCTCGATGAGGAACGCGGTGATCGGGATCATGATGCCGTTGGTAAGCATGAATCCGGTGGTCAGCCATTGCACGGTGCTGCTGGGCACGTCGAACTCGTGCATCAACGTGGGCAGGGCGGAGATCATCAGCGTTTGGTTGAGGATGGCCACAAACGAGCCGATCATCAGGGTGATGACCATGGCGGTGGTGTTGGCGGGGGTGGTGCTGTTGGAGTTGGCGGGGTGGTGGAGCCGGCCTCAGCGGTGGCCGGCGAGGAATTGCGTGACGTCAATTATCAAGTCTCGTTTCCTTGGCTGAGTTGTCTTTCTTGGCTTGCCCATACTATCTGTGCCTTGACTGCATTCGAAAACCATTGCAATGACTAGCAACACGCTGAGACGCGGCGTATTAATTCAATCATTTGACAAACTTAGTTCGTTCGTTTTATTATTGGTCCTGCAATCCGTAATATCGCCTACTGCAAAGGAGCGCCCAAATGGGTCTGTGGGATGTTGACAAGATCGAGTACGTCGGCCGCGCCAAAGGACCGAAGGAAGACTTCGCCTTCCATTACTACGATGCCGACAAGGTCGTTGCCGGCAAGAAGATGAAGGATTGGCTGCGCTTCGGCGTTGCTTGGTGGCACACCTTCAACCAGGAACTGGTTGATCCGTTCGGCACCGGCACCGCGCACCGCCCGTACTACAAGTACACCGATCCGATGGACCAGGCTCTGGCCAAGGTCGACTACGCCTTCGAGCTGTTCCAGAAGCTGGGCGTCGAGTACTTCTGCTTCCACGATCGTGACATCGCCCCCGAAGGCGACACCCTGCGCGAGACCAACGCCAACCTCGACAAGGTCGTTGACAAGATCGACGAGAATATGAAGTCCACCGGTGTCAAGCTGCTGTGGAACACCTCCTCCCTGTTCACCAACCCGCGCTTCGTGTCCGGCGCCGCCACTTCTCCGTTCGCCGACATCTACGCCTACGCCGGTGGCCAGCTCAAGAAGAGCTTGGAGATCGGCAAGCGCCTGGGCGCCGAGAACTACGTGTTCTGGGGTGGCCGCGAAGGCTACGAGAACCTGTGGAACACCGAGATGAAGCGCGAGACCGACCACATCGCCAAGTTCTTCCACATGTGCGCAGATTACGCCAAGGAAATCGGCTTTGAGGCCCAGTTCCTGATCGAGCCGAAGCCGAAGGAGCCGACGCTGCACCAGTACGACTTCGATGCCGCCACCGCCATCGAGTTCCTGCGCAACCACGACCTGACCGACGTCTTCAAGCTGAACTTGGAAGGCAACCACGCCAACCTGGCCGGCCACACCTACCAGCACGAGATCCGCGTGGCCCGCGAGTCCGGCTTCCTCGGTTCCCTCGACGCCAACCAGGGCGACAAGCTCATCGGCTGGGATATGGATGAGTTCCCGACCGATCTGTACGAGACCGTCGCCGTCATGTGGGAAGTCCTGCAGGCCGGCTCCATCGGACCTCACGGTGGTCTGAACTTCGACGCCAAGCCGCGCCGTACCTCCTTCTACGAGGAGGACCTGTTCCGCTCCCACATCGCCGGCATGGATGCCTACGCCGCCGGCCTGCTGGTTGCCGACAAGATGAACCAGGACGGCTTCATCCAGAATCTTCAGGCCGAGCGCTACAGCTCCTACGACTCCGGCATCGGCAAGGACATCGACGAGGGCAACGTCACCTTGGCCGACCTCGAAGCCTACAGCCTCGACAAGCCGCAGTCCGAGCTCATCGCCGCCACCAAGTCCGATCACCTCGAGTCCGTCAAGGCCACCATCAACAACTACATCATTGATGCCCTGGCTGAGGTCGAGTGACCATCGGTCTGACCGATTGAATTCGCTCCATCGGGCGTGTACACATCAATTATGATGCCAGTGCGCCCGATGGGCTGATTCGATAGTTTCGCCATGTGCGGTGTTGTGTTATGCCCGCATGGCACCTTTCCATTCCTTCTTTCTCCTTTCTCTCCTTCCGCTGAAAACGGGACTGTCTCTCGAAGTGTGTAACTGGCCTTAACTGGCCGGTCGTGTGGCCGGTCGGAAAGGCTGGTGGACGATGTCTGCTGGGACAAGGGGAAACATGACACCGACGAAGAAGCCGGACGCGGAAAAACGCAACGCCGAGCGGGAGGCGGCGCTCACATTCGTGCGCATGGCCAAGGAAAAAGGACTGGACCTGACAGGGCCCGACGGACTGCTCAAACAGTTCACCAAAAGCGTGCTGGAGACGGCCCTGGACGAGGAGATGACCGAGCACCTGGGCCGCGCCAAGCACAAGAAATCCAAGGACGGCAGGGCCGCGAACACGCGCAACGGCACCACCGCCAAGACCGTGGTCACCGATTCGGTAGGTCCGGTCGGGATCGAGGTGCCGCGAGACCGCGATGGCTCGTTCGAGCCGGTCGTCGTCAGGAAACGGCAGCGGCGGCTGCCCGGGGTGGACGAGGTGGTGCTGTCCCTGTATGCCAGGGGCCTGACCACCGGCGAGATCAGCGCCCACTTCCAGGAGATCTACGGGGCGGACGTGTCCAGGGAGACCGTCAGTCGCATCACCGAGCGGGTCGTGGCCGAGAAGGACGAATGGTGCTCGCGTCCCCTGGATCGTGTGTACGCGGCCGTGTTCATCGACGCGACCGTCGTCAAGGTGCGCGACGGGCAGGTCGCCAACCGCGCGTTCTACGTGGCCGTTGGCGTGGATCTGGAGGGCGGCCGCGACGTGCTGGGCATCTGGGCGTCGCCCGCCGCGGAGGGCGCACGCTATTGGCTGTCGGTGCTCACCGAGCTGAAGAACCGGGGCGTGGACGATGTGTTCTTCCTGATCTGCGACGGGCTCAAAGGCCTGCCCGACGCGGTGGGCGCGGTATGGCCTCTGGCCATCGTGCAGACCTGCGTGGTGCATCTGCTGCGCAACACGTTCCGCTACGCGTCGAAGAAGGACTGGGACGCCATCAAACGCGATGTCAAACCCATCTACACCGCGCCGAGCGCCGCCGCCGCGGCGGCGGCCCGCGACGCGATGCTGGACAAGTGGGAGGCGAGATATCCCGCGATCCGCAGGCTGTGGATGGACGCGTGGGAACGGTTCATACCGTTCCTGGACTATGACGTGGAGATCCGGCGCGTGATCTGCACGACCAACGCCATCGAATCGCTCAACGCGAGATTCAAGCGCTCCATCCGCGCCCGCGGCCACTTCCCCGACGAGCAGGCCGCGCTCAAGTGCATGTACCTGACCGTCCGCTCGCTGGACCCCACCGGCAAGGGACGGATACGATGGAGCGCGCGCTGGAAGCCCGCGCTCAACGCCTTTGCCATCACCTTCGCCGACCGCTGGCCAAGCGAGGGAACACAACAATGAAAACGCCAGTTACACACTTAACGAGACAGGCCCGGCATGAGTTCGAGATGGACGCCATCGCGGCCTGCTTCATCGGCGGCACGGCCGTCACCGGCGGCATCGGCACCATCCCCGGCGCCATGGTCGGCGCCCTGATCATGGGCGTGCTCAACCAGGGCCTGTCCATCATGGGCGTGGACGCCGCCTGGGTCAAGACCATCAAGGGCCTCGTCGTCATCGCCGCCGTCGCCTACGACCTGCTCTCCAAGAAAAAGAAAGGCTGAGCTAAACCTGGCCTCCGGGCCCGCCCGGTGGCCACGGGGATGGACCTGAGTTCCATTCCTCCTCCGAAAGGGACGCTGTTGCACGCAGCGTCCCTTTTCCGTTTGTCGCGATGGATGGATCCCGGTGTACGTTCTTCGCGAAATCAGCCCTGACTTGGGGTGTATTTCGACAATATGATTCGGCGATGTGCCTCAGCGGATATGTGCGGCCAATGAAAAAGCGGGATACCGATGTCGATATCCCGCTTTCAGCGAATAGGTAAGGCCAGAGCTTACTTCTTCCTGGCTTTCTTGACGCGCTTGGGGGTGGGAGCCATTTTCTTGGGTTCGAAGAACGGCCACTTGTGCAAAGCCCAGGCGTGCAGTGCGGGGATCTTGGCAACGGCGAAGCCGATGACCAGACCGATTACCATGGCCCAGGTCTCCAGATCATGGCCTGCGACCAGCAAGCCGATGAACACTATGGCAACGATGAAGCTCACCATCTGCGAGGCCTTTGACTGCTTGGCGGTCACCAGGTCGGCCTTCATGGGAACAAGCCCCAGAAACAGGCCGCAAGGTGTGCAGATGACGGCCAATATCGCGCTGAGGGTTATTGACAATGTGGTTGCATCCATGATGTTCCTTTAGTGCTGTGGGTTGTGGTTTTCTTTGGCGTCTGCGGTGTCGGTGTCTGCGGTGTCGGCAACGTCGTCGTGTTCGTTTTCTTCGGCTTGTTCGGCTTCGGCCTCGGCGTCCGTGCTGTCGGTTTCGTCGTCATCAGCCGCGTCATCCTTGCCGGGCTGGCGCCACCACAGGATTAGCGCGTTGGCCGCGCAGTAGATGGCCGCGATGCCAATGCATACCAGAAAAATGATGTTCGAAGTGCTGATGATCGTGCCGTCGTTCATCGACTCTTTGACAGACTGCCATATCCACATCACGCAGGCGACGGCGGTCAGGGCGTACAGCATCATACGGGAGCGGTCGTTCATAGGATCATCTCCAGACTTGTTCAAACGACTTGATTATAGCCGTATTTGTGGATTGCGTGGGAAACGAAAAATGCCGCCATGTGTGCTTCAGCGAGGAGCGCGGTATAACAGCGGCTCTTCGCGATGCTCGCCATGGCGGCATTCATCAGGAATCGTTATTCAGTTGTTATCTCATGGATTTGCTGGCAGCGTATCAGCCGCGGGCCTTGGCGTACGCCTCGTACACGGCTTCGGTGGGCTCGCCGGTCTCCACGCCCTCGATGGTGAGCTGCCAGGTCGGCGGTTCGGCCTCGCCGGACAGCACCCAGGCGGCCTGACGGGCGGCACCGATGGCCACGTATTCGTCGGTGGCCGGACGGGTCACGTCCATGCCGAGGATTGAGGGGGCCAGCGTGCGGATGGCCACGGACTTCGCGCCGCCACCAATGAGCAGGATGCGGTTGATCTCGGCGCCCAGCGAGCGAATCAGCTCGAGGCAGTCGCGCTGGGAACACAGCAGGCCTTCGACGAACGCACGGGCCAGATTCTCCTTGGTGGTGTTGTGTAGGGTCAGGCCAGTCAGCGAGGCGGTGGCGTCCGGACGGTTCGGCGTACGCTCGCCGTCGAAGTACGGCACCAGGGTGATGCCGCCGGCACCCGGCTCGGCCTTGAACGCCAGTTCGGCCAGTTCGTCGTAATCCACGCCTAGGGCGGCGCGACCGGCGTCCAGAATGCGCGAACCGTTGATTGTGCAGGCGAGCGGCAGATAGTGGCCGGTGCAGTCGGCAAAGCCGGAAATGGCGCCGGTCAGGTCGTACACCGGGTTTTCAGCGATGGCCGCGGCCACGCCGGAAGTGCCGAGCGATACGGACACATCGCCCACGGCCATGCCGAGGCCCAGCGAGGCCATGGCATTGTCTCCGCCGCCGGGGCCGATGATGCAGCCGCCTTCAACGTCCTTGCCGGCAATGGCGGGGTCGGCCTTGACGGCGGCTGCCTCACGCGGGCCCAGCACGGTGGGCAGCACAATGGCGTCGGCGTGGGCCTTGGCGGCTTCCTCGCCCTCGGCAGGGGCCAGCACCATGGCGATGAGATCGCGGCGGTACTCGTCATGCGCGGCATCGTAGTAAATGGTGCCGGAAGCGTCGGAACGGTCGGTGAACAGGGCTTCGAGATGAGCGTCCTCGCCCTCGGCCACCGGGCCATAGCCGGCGATACGCCAGCTCAGCCAATCGTGCGGCAGACAGACGGCGGCAATCTTCTTGGCGTTCTCAGGCTCGTTCTCGGCCACCCACGCCACCTTGGTCAGCGTGTAGGAGGCGACGGGGGAGGATCCGACGGCCTTGACCCAGCGTTGCTTGCCGCGGGCGGTCACGTCGTCCGGTTCGTCGCCCTCGGCCGGAGCTGCACCGAGCTTGTCGATCAAGGCGGCGGCCTGCGGGGCGGAACTGGTGTCATTCCAGAGCATCGCATCGCGAATCACGTTGCCCTGCTTGTCGAGAATGACCATGCAATGCTGCTGGCCGCCAACCGCGAGGGCCGCGACATCGTCAAGGCCGCCGGCCTGCTCGGCGGCCTTGGTGAAGGCCTCCCACCAGAATTCCGGGTTGACCGAGGTGCCATCCGGGTGCTTGGCCTGCCCGAACCGAACCTGTTCGCCGGTGGCGGCGTCCGTGATGCGGACCTTCGTTGATTGGGTTGACGTATCTACGCCGGCAACCAGTACTCTCGTCATGCATTCCTCCTCGATGAGGGTCGCGCTCAAAAGTTTCGGCGCGCCATAGCCAATAAGTTAGACGATTAAACTATACTGTATCTCAACGTTCGATTGCAAACGGAAACACGCGAAGGTGCGGTCCGATTCAATCGTTTGACGCACAATATCATGGTGTGATAGACGGATGTGAGCGCCTGTGCGGCGCTCGAGACTAGGGGTGCGAGGAGGTAGGGGCCAATGGCAAATCTACGCAGGATCAATCAGGAGGATCTGCGCAACCATAACCTGTCGGTGACGCTCGACACCTTATTGCGTGCGCAGAAACCGATGAGTCGTGCCGATCTGGCCAAGGAGACGGGCCTGACCAAGGCCACGCTCTCGCTGTTGGCCTCGATGCTCATTGAAAGCGGCGTGGTGCAGGAAGGCGAGCCGGTCGTTTCCACCACATATGGGCGGCCCAGCACGCCGCTGGAGATTCGCGGCGGATCCATCGCCGGCATCGGCCTGCAGATCAACACCGATGGTTACGGTTGCCTGGCACTCGATCTGAACGGCGACACTCTCGGCCGGGAGTGGGTGAGTGAGGATATGACCGGCACTGACCCGTACGAGATCTTCGCCAAGCTCGATGCGATGACTTTCCCGTTGGAAAGCCGGCTCAAACGACGCGGCTGCAAGGTGGTGGGAGCCGGGTTTGCGCTGCCGGGCATCGTCACCGACGACATGTGGCTGTTGGTGGCCCGCAATCTGGGTTGGGAAAACGTCAACCTCACCCGGTTCAACGTGGTGCGCCGGCTGGATGTGGTGGCCGGCAATGAGGCGAAGATGGCCGCCATCGCTCAGATTCCGGGGTATGCCACCGAACGTGCGCCCTTCCTGAATGTGGTGGACCGCACGGACTCCTTTATTTACCTGTCTACCGATATCGGCATCGGCGGCGCGGTGGTGCGCGACGGCGAAGTGGTGATGGGCTCGCACGGATTCGCCGGCGAGATCGGCCATCTGTCCGTGGCGATGGATGGGCCGTTGTGCAGCTGCGGGCGTCACGGGTGTCTTGAGGCGTTTGCGGGCCGTCGCGCTTTGGTCGAGGCTGCCGGCATTGCCGAGGATGGGGATGCCACCAGCAGCGAGGCCATCGATATGTTCCTCCAGCGTTGGCGAGCCGGGGATTCGGATGTGGCCAAAGTGGTCGATCAGGCCGCCGATGCGCTGGTTTCCGCCATCGCTTCCGCCGTGAATCTGGTGGATGTCGATACGGTGCTGTTGGGCGGACTGTGGACGCACTTCGGCGACGAGCTGGCCACCGTGCTTGAAGGCCGGCTGCGTTCGGAAATTCTGGGATACCCGAATGTGAAGATTCGCGTGTTTGTGCCGCCGGTGGCGCTGCATCCCTCGCTATATGGCGCGGCCGAAATGGGCTTGCGACGGTTCATCGAGAACCCGTTGGGGTACATGGGGGAGAAGTAGCGCCGGGAGATGCTGCTTGTTGCTGGCGGGTGCATGGTATGGGTGCATGGCGCGCGTGCCGGCATTAGCGGGCTCGTGCTACACTTTGGCAAGTTGGCTGTTTTACGCAGCGAACGTGGGGCCGTAGCTCAGTCGGTTAGAGCATGCGACTCATAATCGCCCGGTCCAGGGTTCAAGCCCCTGCGGCCCCACTCTTTTGCGTCGTCTCCTGCGGCGGCGCAGCGCGTCTTCACGTCCAGATAGGCGCGTACAATCCCTTAGGTTCCGGTTCACGTCTTGCCATAGGGGCATGACGACCCGGGTCCCCCGAATCCATAGGAGACGTAAAATGCAGCAGGGTATCCATCCTGATTATCACCCCGTTGAGGTGACGTGCTCGTGCGGCAACACCTTCGTGACCCGCACCGCTGGCAAGGAAGATCACATGTTCGTTGACGTGTGCTCTCAGTGCCACCCGTTCTACACCGGCAAGCAGAAGATTCTTGACACCGGTGGCCGCGTTGCTCGCTTCGAGAAGCGCTACGGCAAGAAGAGCAAGTAGCATACTTCACGCCAGTCCGATTCGATTTGGCATGCTCCGGCATACCCGATCGAGGACTGGCGTTTTTTGTATTCTTTGACAAGTTTTGTTGCAGCATTGACCTGCGCAATCGAATAATCGAACAGAACAGCACCATACAGAAGAAAGTGTGTTATGGCAGACGAACAGTTCCCGGCGGCGGCAACCGCGCTTGAGGAGTACCAGTCCATCGAAGAACAGATGGCAAGCCCCGAAGTCGTGTCCAACCCGGACAAGCTGCGCAAGCTGGGTCGTCGTCACGCCGAACTGGGTGCCATCGTGGGTGCCTACAAAGCCTGGTTGCAGGTGAAGGACGATCTGGCAGCCGCTCAGGAGATGGCCGGCGAGGACGCCGACTTCGCCGAGGAAGCCAAGCGTCTTGAAGACGAACTGCCCGGTGTCGAGGAGAAGCTGCGCACCGCGCTGATCCCGCGTGACCCGGATGATGCGCGCGACACCATCATGGAGATCAAGGCCGGCACCGGCGGCGAGGAAGCCGCACTGTTCGCCGGCGACCTGCTGCGCATGTACACCCGTTACGCCGAGAAGCGTGGCTGGAGCGTGAACGTGCAGTCCGAGAACACCACCGAGCTCGGCGGCGTCAAGGACGTGCAGATCGCCATCCGCGCCAAGGGCACGCCCGCTCCCGAAGACGGCGTGTGGGCTTCGATGAAGTACGAGGGCGGCGTACACCGTGTGCAGCGCATCCCCGTCACCGAATCGCAGGGCCGTATCCAGACTTCCGCTGCCGGCGTCATCGTGTTCCCCGAGGCCGACGAGGATGACGACGAGATCGAGATCGATCCGAAAGACCTGAAAATCGACATCTTCATGAGCTCCGGCCCCGGCGGCCAGTCCGTGAACACCACGTATTCCGCCGTGCGCATGACCCACCTGCCAACCGGAATCACGGTGAACATGCAGGATGAGAAGTCGCAGATTCAGAACCGTGCCGCCGCGTTGCGCGTACTGAAGTCCCGCCTGCTGGCCATGAAGCATGAGCAGGAGGCCGCCGAGGCCGCCGACATGCGTCACTCGCAGGTACGTTCGCTTGATCGCTCCGAGCGAATCCGCACATACAACTTCCCGGAAAACCGTATCGTCGACCATCGCACGAATTACAAGGCTTACAACCTTGACGCCGTGCTCGACGGCGACCTGCAGGCCGTCATCGATTCCGACATCCAAGCCGACGAGGCCGACCGTCTGGCCAATCAGAAATGACTTTGCCGGATGGCTCCCCTCTGTGAGGGGAGCTGTCAGCGAAGCTGACTGAGGGGAGCCTAATGTCCGATCAACGGAGACCGCCAGTGCTTATTACCGACATCATCAACCAAGCCTCTTCGCAATTGCGCGAAGCGGGTATTGAGACGCCTGAGCATGATGCCAAGTTGCTCCTTGCCGAGGCGGCAGGCGTTGAACTGCGCGACGTCGACAGGGCTCTGCTTATGGGGGAGGAACTTGGCACAACCGGACAGCTTGCCGTCTTCCGTGCCATGCTCGACCGCCGTGCCAAGCGCGAGCCGCTGCAATACATCACCGGGCATGCTCCTTTCCGCTACCTTGACCTGAAGGTCGGTCCCGGAGTGTTCATTCCTCGTCCGGAAACCGAAACCGTGGTGCAGGCCGGCCTTGACTGGCTGACAAAAAACGGCATGATCCATCCTTGTGTGGTCGATTTGTGCGCCGGCTCCGGCGCGATTGGGCTGTCCGTTGTCAGCGAGGTGCCCGGCAGCCAGGTGTGGGCGGTGGAGCTGTCGCCGAACACCGCCGAATGGACGCGAAGGAATCTGTCGGAAACCGCGAAAAAGTACCCATCCATTGCCTCGAATTACCATCTGGAAATCGCGGATGCCACGTCCTTCGCCACATTGGCCCAATTGGACGGCACCGTCGATATCGTCATCACCAATCCCCCCTACGTGCCGCAGACCGATATTCCCGAGCAGCCGGAAGTGCGTGATTGGGATCCGGAATTGGCTTTGTATGGCGGCTCGATGGACGGTACGTTGATTCCCGAGCGCATTATCGAGCGGGCCTGCCGTCTTCTCAAGCCTGGGGGCGTGCTTGTCATGGAACATGACGTGACCCAGGGGGATCGTCTCGTGGCCTTTGCCAGTGCCACCGGATTCGCTGCCGCATCGACCGGCCAGGACTGGACGGGTCGCGACCGCTACCTGTTTGCAGTGTCCTAAGCCCCACGAATCCCACATTTCCTTGGGATTGTATTCTCGTTTCCGTAATTGCGCTGTCTCATAATAAGAACAATTTATTGCGGGTTCAAAGCCGGTCTGGTTATAACAGTCCGCGACAAACATCGGATGAGAGAGACGTGAATGACGGTCACAAGCCGTGTGATGTAGTTCTGTGGTATGCGAATTATGTGAGTGGAACGTCTCACGCGCACATCCCGCGCGTTGGTTGACAGATGAACGATGTTGAAATATCCCAAGGAAGAAGGAAGAGGATGAACGTGAAGTTCTCCACTAAGTTCGTTGCGGCCAGCGCGGCCGCTGTTATGGCGTTGTCCCTCGCGGGCTGCTCCGGCGGCAGCATGGATGATTCCTCCAGCTCCAGTGCCAAGGCCTCCGGCGACTCCATCACCATCGGCACCGTGACCACCAACTCCGGTACCGCCGCCGCTTACGGCGAGGCCGAGGTCAAGGGCTTCGAGCTGGCGGTCTCCGAGATCAACGCCAAGGGCGGCATCAACGGCAAGAAGGTCAAGCTCGAGTCCATGGACGACAAGGGCGACGCCACCGAAGCCTCCAACGCCTACAACAAGCTCGCCGGCGACAACAACGTGCTCGCCGTGGCCGGCCCGACCATTTCCGCCACCACCGCAGCCGTGGCCCCGCTGGCCGACCAGTCCAAGCTGGTCACCATCGCCCCGGCCGCCACCTCCGACTCCATCGAAACCGGCAATTACCTGTTCCGCACCTGCTTCAAGGACTCCTACCAGGGTGAGGTGGCTGCACGCTTCGCCGCCGAGAACCTGAAGGTCAAGAAGGTGGCCGTGCTCTACGGCACCGGCGATCCGTACTCCTCCGGCGTGGGAGAGGCCTTCGCCAAGGCCGCCGAAAAGCTCGGCCTCGAAGTGGTGGACAAGGAAAGCTCCTCCTCCGCCGACGACACCGAGTACTCCGCCCAGCTGCAGAAGATCCAGGCTTCCGGCGCCGAGCTGCTCTACGCTCCGTACTACTACTCCGTGGCTGGCCCGTACATCATCCCGCAGGCCCGCTCCGTGGGTTTCGAGGGCTACGTGATGGGACCCGACGGATACGATGGCCTCAAGCTCACCGGTGACAAGTCCCAGTACAACAAGACCTACTACACCACCCACTACTCCGCCGACGACAACACCAACACCAAGGTGCAGGACTTCATCAAGTCCTACAAGTCCAAGAACAACGCCGAGCCGAACACGTTCGCCGCTCTGGGCTACGACACCATCTACATGATCAAGCAGGCCATCGAGAAGGCTGGCGAGAACGCCACCCGTGAGGATGTGCGCAACGCCGTGGCCGGCATGACCTTCGACGGTGTGACCGGCAAGTTCACCATGGACAAGTCCGGCTCGCCGACCAAGTCCGTGACCGTGCTGGAAATGAAGGACGGCAAGCCGGTGTACAACACCACCGTGCAGCCCAAGTGAATTCCATGAATTCCCACCGCATAATCACGATGTCCTAGCATGACTTCCGCATGAACAGGAGAGCGACCGGTTTTGCCGGTCCTCTCCCTTTCGTGTTTTCACGGGCTCGGATGCATAAGGACAGCCGTCGATATGCGGATATCGCCAGGCGCGGGCGTATCGCGCCATCAATCGCAAGACATACGAATATCTCTACGCGCGCAGCGGTAGAGAACCACAACATTGATAGAAAGGGGGAGCTATGACCGATCAGATCATCATGTTCATCAGCCAGCTGTTCAACGGTCTGAAAATCGGCAGCGTGTACGCGCTGGTGGCATTGGGCTACACCATGGTCTACGGCATCATCCGACTGATCAACTTTGCCCACGGCGATTTCATCATGGTCGGAGCCTACGTGCTCATGCTCACCATTCCGGCCATCGTGGCCATGGGACTGCCCGCCTGGGTGGCGGTCATTCCCGCCATCCTGGTATGCGTGGCCGTCGGCGTGATCGTCGAAAAGGCCGCCTATAAGCCGGTGCGTGAAAAGGGCAACTCCATGACCGCCCTGATCACCGCCATCGCCATGTCGTTGCTGCTGGAGAACGGCTCACAGGCCATCTTCGGCGCCGACTTCCAGACCGTCCCGACCATCTTCCACCTGCCGTCCATCGCGTTCGGCAAGCTCAAGCTGCCGGGAGACACCCTGCTGACCATCGTCATCGGCCTGGTCATCATGGTGGGCCTGCAGCTGTTCGTCAAATTCACCAGGCAGGGCAAGGCCATGCGCGCCGTCTCCGAAGACAAGGAGGCCGCCGTGCTCATGGGTATCAACGTGAACTCCACCATCGCCCTGACATTCGCCATCGGCTCCGGTCTGGCCGCGGTCGCCTCGCTGATGTACTGCGCCGCCTACCCGCAGGTCTCGCCTATGATGGGCGCCATGCTGGGCCTGAAGGCGTTCGTCGCCGCCGTGCTCGGCGGCATTGGTTCCATCCCGGGCGCCATGATCGGTGGTCTGGCCATCGGTCTGATCGAAAGCCTGACCAAGGCGTATATCGGCACCATCACGGCGGGCATCATCACCTCGGCGTTCTCCGACGCCATCGTGTTCGCCATCCTGATCATCGTGCTGCTCGTCAAACCGTCCGGCATTATGGGCAAGAACGAAGGGGAGAAGGTCTGATCAGATGAAGAAGACAATGCTTTCCACCAAACAGTCCTATCTTGTGTGCTTCATCGGCATCCTCGCCGCGTTCGGCATCGTGATGGCGCTGTGCGAATCCGGCTTGGCCGACTCCTACATCAAGGGCATCATGATGACCGCGTGCATCGCCATCATCATGACCACCTCCCTGAACCTCACCATCGGCGTGCTCGGCCAGCTGACGCTGGGATGCTGCGGTTTCGAGGCCATCGGCGCCTACGTGGCCGCACTGACCTCCAAATACATGGTCGCCGCCGGCATTGCCATCGACCCCACCGCCCGCTTCCTGCTCACCACGCTGATCGGCGGCGTGGTGGCCTGCGTGTTCGGCATCCTGATCGGCATTCCTGCCCTGCGACTGCACGGCGACTACCTGGCCATCATCACGCTGGGCTTCGGTGAGATCATCCGCGTGATCATCCAGAACCTCAAGGTAGCCGGCGGCATGGGCCTCGACAAGGGCGCCGCCGGACAGGCGCTGATCGGCATCGAACGCACCGCCAACCTGTACGTCGTGTTCTGGATCATGGTGGTCACCGTGGTCGTGCTCTTCATGTTCGGCCGCTCCCGTTACGGCCGTGCGGTCAAGGCCATCCGCGACGACGAGATCGCCGCCGGCGCCTCCGGACTCAACACCACGTACCTCAAGGTGCTCGTCTTCGCGATCTCCGCGTTCTTCGCGGGCATCGCCGGCGGTATCTTCGCCCAGTACATCGGCTCGCTCAACCCCACCATGGCCGGTTGGCTCAACTCCATCAACTACGTGATCATGGTGGTGTTCGGCGGCATGGGTTCGCTCACCGGCTCGATCGTCTCCGCCATCGGCCTGACCATCCTGCCCGAGCTGCTGCGCGCCTTCGCCGACTACCGTATGCTCGCCTACTCGGTGGTGCTGGTGCTCGTCATGATCTTCCGCCCGCAGGGCATCTTCGGATCCTGGGAGTTCTCACTGCCGCGTCTGGTCAACCGCATGCTGTTCCGCGGCGCCGCCGGCAAGGGCGCGAAACCCGCGGCCAGCGCCAAGCAGCATGACCAGTCCGACGACAAGACCGTGAAGGAGGCCTCACGATGAGCGACGCAACCCAGCCCATCCTCAAAGCCGAACATCTCGGCATCACCTTCGGTGGTCTGAAAGCCGTGTCCAACTTCAACATGACCATCAACAAGGGCGAACTCATTGGCCTGATCGGCCCCAACGGCGCCGGCAAGACCACGGTGTTCAACCTGCTGACCGGCGTGTACAAGCCCACCGAAGGCGAGTTCTGGCTGGACGGAACCCGGATGAACGGCAAGAAGACCTATCAGGTCGTGCGTGCCGGCATCGCCCGAACCTTCCAGAACATCCGCCTGTTCAAGCAGCTCACCGTCGAGGAGAACGTGCTCGTCGCCTTCGATGAGTCGTTCACCTACCACATGGGCAGCGCCATCTTCCGCACCCCGGGCTTCTGGAAGCAGGAGAACGAGATGCACGAGAAGGCCATCGACTTGCTGCGCATCTTCAACCTCGAGGGACTGGCCACCACCCAGGCGGCCAACCTGCCGTACGGCCAGCAGCGCAAGCTCGAGATCGCACGCGCCCTGGCCACCGGCATGAAACTGCTGCTGCTCGACGAGCCGGCCGCCGGCATGAACCCCACCGAAACCGAGGATCTGCTGCACTGTATCAACACGATCCGCGACCGTTTCGGTATCGCCATCCTGCTCATCGAACATGACATGAGCCTGGTGATGAGCGTATGCCAGCGCATCCAGGTGCTGGACTATGGCCGCACCATCGCATCCGGCACGCCGGAGGAGATCGCCAACAACCCGCAGGTCATCTCCGCCTACTTGGGCAGCGACAACAACGATGACGCGGACGGCGATTCCACCACCAAGGCGGAACCGGAGCCAAGCATTGCCAAGACACTGACGGAAGGAGCGCGCTGATGCTGGAAATCAAGGATCTATGCGTTTCCTATGGCGCGATCGACGCGGTCAAGGGCATTAGCCTCAAGGTGAACGACGGCGAGATCGTCTCCCTGATCGGAGCCAACGGCGCCGGCAAGACCACCACCCTGCACACCATCACCGGTCTGGTGCCTGCCAAATCCGGCAGCATTACCTATGATGGCCACGATCTGCTCAAAACGCATGCGAACAAGATCGTCACGCTGGGCATGGCCCATGTGCCGGAAGGCCGCCACGTGTTCACCCGCATGAGCGTGCAGGAGAACCTAGAGATGGGCGCGTTCAGTCTCAAAGACCAGTCCAGTCTGGGTAAGGATCTTGAGATGGTGTTCGACTACTTCCCGCGTTTGAAGGAACGTCGCCGCCAGCTGGCCGGCACGCTTTCCGGCGGTGAGCAGCAGATGATGGCCATGGGCCGCGCCCTGATGAGCCATCCGAAGACCATCCTCATGGATGAGCCGTCGATGGGTCTGTCCCCGCTGCTGGTCAAGGAGATCTTCGACATCATCGTCACGCTGCGCAAGCGTGGCATCACCGTGCTGCTCGTGGAGCAGAACGCGAAGATGGCCCTGTCCATCGCGGATCGCGCCTACGTGCTCGAGACCGGCAAGATCACCATGGAGGGCAAGGCCTCCGACCTGCTGCACGACGAGAAGGTGCGCAAGGCGTACCTCGGCGCGTGACGTCTCACATTACTATGCTCCCGCTGGCGGGAGCTACCTCACGAAGTGAGGCTGAGGGTGGTTATCGGAGATTTCCGGCAACCACCCTCAGTCAGCTCCGCTGACAGCTCGCCAGCGGGAGCATTCATATATCACTGCGCGTAATACTGTAGCGCGGAAGCATCCTTATCCGTAATCTCGCGAATCGGACGGGCCGGATTACCCACGGCCACGGTGTGCGGCGGAATATCGCGCGTCACCACCGAGCCGGCACCGATCACGCAACCCTCGCCGATCGTCACGCCGCCGATTACCGTCACATTGCCGCCAAACCAGCAGTTCGAGCCGATGACAATCGGCTTGCCATACTCGCAGTCGTATGCGGAACCATCAGGTGCCTGCCTCACGTTACGATCCTGCCAACGCAACGGATGCATCGGTGGCAGCAGCGAAACGTTCGGGCCGAACAGCACGTCGTCGCCAATCGTCACCGGGCAACAATCCAGCACAGTGAAGTTGAAGTTGGCGAACACGCGCTCTCCGATGGTGATGTTGCAGCCATAGTCGAAGAAAATCGGCCCCATCACGTCAAGGCCGGCACCGTGGCCGGGCAGCAGCTCATCGAGAATCGCGGCACGGGCGGCATGATCGGTACGCGACGCGGCGTTGAAGCGCGCGCACAGGTCGCCGGCCTTCTCGCGCAGGGCATTCAATTCAGGGTCTACCGAATTGTACAGTTTGCCGGCGAGCATCTCCTCGCGCTCGCTGGCGCGCGGCATACGCAGTTCGACGGGAGGCATGGTGGTGGATTCAGCATTGATTTCGCTCATTGAACACTCCTGTAATTTCGCGAAAGAGCATGGATGGACTCATTGTATCTACGGTCTGTGCGTGTGGGGCGAATCGGAAAACGGCAGTACGGCAAACGAGCGATGATGAACTATGCAAGTCGGGGCGCAATGGTGCAATGGTAGATTGTGAATACACAAGCGAACGGAGGTGGCGTGAGCGTGGAAGGCGGAACAACGCTGAAAGTCACGGATGAATCGCTGGCACAGGCGGCGCGTGTCATCCGGGATGGTGGATTGGTCGTCATTCCAACGGATACGGTATATGGAGTGGCGTGCGATCCGCGTAATAAGGCCGCTATCGACCGTATCTACCGGCTCAAGCGTCGCCCGCGCTATAAGGCGTTGCAGGTACTGCTCGCATCCACCGACCAGCTTGATGAGCTCGGTCTCGACCTGCCGTCCCCGCTGAATCGTTTGTCGGCGGCGTTTCTGCCTGGCGCGTTCTCGCCGATTGCCGTAGCCCGGCCCGACTGCACGTTGGAGACTTTGGCCGACACCGCCGATGGTCGCCCCGGCACGCAAGGCATCCGCATCCCCAATTCGGCGCTGTGCCTCGCGATTCTCAAGGCGACTGGCCCGCTGGCCGCGTCCAGCGCCAACCGTTCCGGCGACGAAAGCGCGCAGACCGTCCAGGAGGCGGTTGACGCGTTCGGCAGCGAAGTCGACCTGTATCTGGACGGCGGTCCCACCCAAGGCCATGTCTCCAGCACCGTCGTCAAAGCCGATCCGTACGCGCGCGACGGCATCGAGATCCTGCGTGAAGGCGTCATCGCCCAAAACGTGATTCGCAAGGCCCTCCACCTCAACGGCGGTGGACTCGGCGCATGAGAATCTACCTACTGATTGCCGCCATCGCCGGTGGCGTCACCTGGCTGGTGACTCCGCTGATTCGCCACGTCGCCATCGAAATCGGTGCGGTTGGCGAGGTGCGTGCCCGAGACGTGCACACCATTCCCACGCCGCGCATGGGTGGCCTTGGCATGCTGATCGGTTTTGCCGTGGCTACCGTATTCGCCAGTCGGCTGCCTTTTCTCTCGGGATTGTTCAACGGCAATTACCAGATGTGGGTGATTCTTGCCGGCGGCATCATGATCAGTCTGCTGGGCATGGCCGATGACCTGTGGGATCTCGATTGGATGCTGAAACTTGCCGGTCAGCTGCTGATTTCCGTATTCGTGGCTTGGGGCGGATTGCAGATCATCTCACTGCCTTTGGGCGGTTCGCTGATTACCGCCTCGCCGAGTCTGTCCATGGCGATCACCGCATTCCTGATCGTCGCCTCGATTAACGCGGTCAATTTCGTTGATGGCCTCGATGGCCTGGCGGCCGGTATCGTGGCGATTGGTGGCATAGCGTTCGCCGCCTATTCGTATATCATCGCCCGGTCTTCCCCGAGTTATGCTTCGTTGGCCACGCTGATCGACGTGATGATGGTGGGTATCTGCGTGGGCTTCCTGCTGCATAATTGGCATCCCGCCAAACTGTTTATGGGTGATTCCGGTTCGATGCTGCTTGGCTATCTCATCACCTGCGCTTCGATTGTGATGACCGGACGTCTTGACCCGGCCTCGATTCATGCCAGCATCTATCTGCCGGTGTTCATGCCAATTCTGCTGCCGATTCTGGTGTTGTTCCTGCCTGTGCTCGACATGTGTCTGGCGATCGTGCGGCGTTTGGCCAAAGGCCAGTCGCCCATGCATCCGGACCGTATGCACCTGCACCATCGCATGCTGAAGATCGGGCATTCGGTGCGTGGCGCCGTGCTGATCCTGTGGGGATGGGCCGCGCTGATCGCATTCGGTTCGCTGACGATTCTGTTCTTCAAAGCGCAGCATGTGGCCGTGGGCATGCCCATCGCCGTGGTGGTGCTGACCATAGCCACGATGTACCCCTATCTGCGGCATCGTATTCCCGAGATCCAAGCCGAGAACCTGACGCTCGAATCCGCACGCAAGAACGCGCAGCATGCTACGGTTAAGTCGCAGTCTGCAGTAGGGGAGAGCCGGGATTTGATTGGCTCTCAGGCAGCGGATTCGATGACTGATTCGCCTGCGGATTCGCGGGACTCGCAGGCGGGTGAGGTGCAGGACCCGGCAGCGGATAAGTGAGCGCTCACAAGCGTGTGTCGTGAAGGTCAGCGCGTGTTCATATAGTGTTTGTATGGCTACAAACCTCGATGAATTGAACGCCCAATCGGCGTATGCTCCCCTTCCTCCGATTTTCGCCAAGCTCGGCCTTGCTTATGATGATGTGTTGCTGCTGCCGAACGAGACGGATGTCATTCCCTCCGAAGTGGACACCAGCACTCATCTGACTCGCAAGATCGTGATGAAGGCCCCGGTCCTCTCCGCTGCCATGGATACCGTGACCGAGTCCGAGATGGCCATCGCCATGGCTCGTAACGGTGGTATCGGTGTGCTGCACCGCAATCTGTCCATCGACGACCAGGCCGCTCAGGTCGATGTGGTCAAGCGTTCCGAGTCCGGTATGATCACCGACCCGCTGACCGTCAACCCCGAGGTCACTCTGGCCGACCTCGACAAGCTGTGCGGCAAGTTCCACATCTCCGGTCTGCCGGTTGTGGACAAGGAAAACAAGCTCGTCGGCATCATCACCAACCGTGATATGCGCTTCATCGCCTCCGAGGATTACGACACCCTGAAGGTTAAGGATGTCATGACCAAGGAGAACCTGGTCACTGGCCCGTCCAACATTTCCAAGGACGACGCTCACCGTCTGCTCGCCCAGCACAAGGTTGAGAAGCTGCCGCTCGTTGACGAGGAAGGCCACCTGACCGGCCTGATCACCGTCAAGGACTTCGTCAAGACCGAGCAGTACCCGGACGCCACCAAGGATGAGCAGGGTCGTCTGCGCGTGGCCGCCGGCGTCGGCTTCCTCGGCGACGCCTGGCAGCGTGCCTCCGCTCTGATGGAGGCTGGCGTGGACGTGCTCGTGGTCGACACCGCCAACGGTGAGGCCCGTCTGGCACTCGACATGATTTCCCGCCTGAAGCACGACTCCGCCTTCGACGGCGTGCAGATCATCGGCGGCAACGTCGGCACCCGCTCCGGTGCTCAGGCCATGATTGAGGCTGGCGCGGACGCCGTCAAGGTCGGTATTGGCCCCGGCTCTATCTGCACCACCCGTATCGTTGCCGGTGTCGGTGTCCCGCAGCTCACCGCCGTGTACGAGGCTGCCCAGGCCTGCCGTGCCGCTGGCGTGCCCTGCATCGCCGACGGTGGCATCCACTACTCCGGTGACATCGCCAAGGCCCTCGTGGCTGGCGCTTCCTCCGTGATGCTCGGCGGCACGCTCGCTGGCTGTGAGGAAGCCCCGGGCGAGAAGGTGCTCCTGCACGGCAAGCAGTACAAGCTGTACCGTGGCATGGGCTCCCTCGGTGCCATGGCCCCGCGCGGCAAGAAGTCCTACTCCAAGGACCGCTACTTCCAGGCCGACGTGACCTCCAGCGACAAGGTCGTGCCGGAAGGCGTGGAAGGCGAAGTGCCGTACCGCGGACCGCTGAACGCCGTGCTCTACCAGATGCTCGGTGGCCTGCACCAGTCCATGTTCTACATCGGCGCCCACAACATCGCCGAGATGCCGGAGCGTGGCAAGTTCATCCGCATCACCGACGCCGGTCTGCGCGAATCGCACCCGCACGATATCGTGATGACCACCGAAGCCCCGAACTACTCCGGCTTCCACAACAACTGATCGGTTGATGCCCGCTAGCTTGCGCTAGTTAGGGGTTGATTCCTTGTGAAAAGGGTCTGCTTATGCAGGCCCTTTTCGCGTATGTGGCTCGAGATAGCTTGTATGCGCTGGGGTATAGTCTGAACTGTTCTTGTAATAACGGGTGACATGACGAAAAGAGGCTTACCATGGTCGACAGCCATGATGCAGAAACTTACAGCGCAAAGGATTCGCGCCTGATTTGGATTGACTGCGAAATGACGGGCTTGGATATCTTCGGCGGCGACGAACTCGTCGAGGTGTCCGTAGTGCCCACTGACTTTGACCTGAATGTGCTGGACGAGGGCGTGGATTACGTCATCAAGCCGTCCGAGAAGGCCGTGAACCATATGAACGATTTCGTGCGCCAGATGCACACCCGTTCCGGCCTGATCAACGAGTGGGAGAATGGCCTGAGCCTGGCCGAGGCCGAGCAGAAGGTCACCGAATACGTGCTGCGCTTCACGCCGGAAGGCGTGCGCCCGCTGCTGGCCGGCAACACCATCGGCTCCGATAAGAAGTTCCTCGACCATTACATGCCGAACCTCATGAGCCACCTGCATTACCGCAGCGTGGATGTGAGCACATTCAAGGAGCTCGCCCGCCGCTGGTATCCGGCCGTGTACGAGAACCGCCCGCCAAAGAACGGTGGCCATCGTGCTCTCGCAGACATCATCGAGTCCTTGGACGAGCTGCGCTACTACCGTAAGGCGTTTATGGCTCCCGCCCCCGGCCCGGACGATGCCGCATCCAAGGCCATCGCCGCCGACATCGTAGCCACCAGCATCCTCAATAAGTAGTCCGCCGTACTTGGCTCCCCTCCCTGAGGGGAGTCTAGAGAGGTTGATATGCGCCAAACCGAAGCCCTGGCCATTCTGAACGCCGGCGCGAACGTGTTCCTGACCGGTGCGCCCGGTGCCGGTAAGACCTATGTCTTGAACGAGTTCATCCGCCAGGCTCGGGCCGACGGCGCCAGTGTAGCAGTCACCGCGTCCACAGGCATCGCCTCCACGCATATCAACGGCCAAACCATTCATTCGTGGAGCGGCGTCGGCGTGGCCACCGCCCTGAGCGCCAGCCTGCTCAAACTCATCAAATCCCGGCGCAAACGCAAGATTCAGGCCACGGACATCCTCGTCATTGACGAGGTTTCCATGCTGCACGCTTGGCTGTTCGACATGGTCGACCAAGTCTGCCGCGAAGTACGCCGTGATCCACGCCCGTTCGGTGGCATCCAGGTTGTCTTGTCCGGCGACTTCTTCCAGCTGCCGCCGGTTTCGGTGTCCGGGCGCAACCGCGACCTCATCGCCCCCACGCCCGAATTCATCGCCAGTCGCGAACGGTATGCCCGTGCCGGCTTGAACCCCGAAGGCTTCATCACCGAATCGCTGGTATGGCCCGAACTCAACCCGGTGATCTGCTATCTGACCGAACAGCACCGTCAGGATACCGGCGAACTGCTGACCGTGCTCACCGACATTCGCGAAGGCGACGTGACCCAGTCCGACCGTGACGTGCTCGTCACTCGTCTGGGCAAACTGCCCGAGCCCGGCCAGGTCGCCGTCCACCTGTTCCCGGTGAACCGGCAGGCCGACAATCTCAACGACATGCGCCTGAACCAGATCATGCTTGATCCACACGAGTTCCACGCCGAGACAGCAGGCCCTGCCAACCTGGTCGACCGACTCAAAAAGAACATGTTGGCCCCCGAGCGATTGATACTCAAGGAAGGCGCGGCTGTCATGGCCCTGCGCAACGACACCGATCGCCAGTACGTCAACGGCTCGCTCGGCACCGTGCGTGGCTTCGCACAGGAGAACAAGGGCGGCTGGCCGATCGTGGAATTCGAGAACGGCAACATCGTCACCATGAAACAGGCCACATGGGAGATGATGGACGGCGACACCGTGCTCGCCTCCGTCTTCCAGGTGCCGTTGCGCTGCGCGTGGGGCATCACCATCCACAAGTCGCAAGGCATGACGCTTGACCGTGCGGTCATGGACCTGAAGCGCACCTTCGCGCCAGGCATGGGATATGTGGCGCTGTCCCGAGTCGAATCGCTGGGCGGCCTCTATTTGGCCGGCGTCAACGAACGCATGTTCCTCGTCTCGCCCGATGCCGTGGTGCTCGACGGCGACCTGCGCGAAGCCTCGGCCGCGGCCTCCGACCAGTTGGCTGATGAAGGTGCAAACGCGTTCAAACCCGCCGAGCCGGACGAATTCGGTGCCAATCCCGACGATGACTTCGCCCAGGACGCGTTGTTCTGATCTTTAGAAGCGCTCCGTAGCAGCTACCATGGAATAAGAGGTGGTAGTTATGGTGCTATCCGAGATATTTCGTGGAAACAATGAGGTTCGCGAGGCCGCCCGAGCCGGTGTGCAAATCGATACGGTCAGTGTGGCTAGTGCGTTAGATGCAGCAAGCGCGGCAGACGGCAGCGGCAAAATCACTGGCGCAATACGTCCGTCAGCGGTGGCCGGTTCGTTTTATCCGGCTGACCGCACCGCGCTCAAACAGCTAATCAACCAGCAGCTCGATTACGGCCGAAAGCTTCTGCAACAGTTGGAGCCCACACTTCCAGCGGGGGTGCCGAGGGCGGTAATAGTGCCGCACGCCGGATACATATATTCCGGCACGGCAGCTGCGCTCGCTTACGCGCTCTTGGAGCGTGGGCGGGGGAGCGTGACTCGCGCGGTAATCGTAGGGCCGACTCACCGCGTGGCCGTGCGAGGCGTCGCCTGTTCCACGGCAGCGGCGTTTGAAACGCCGCTGGGCACTGTGCCGGTAGACATTGCAGCCGAGCGTAAGGCTCTGGGCCTGTCTGTCAATGAGCCATTGCGCTCCGGTACACATGCCCGTCCGGGCGCGCCGGCTCCCGCAATGATCGTCAATGCCCCAACCCACGCACAAGAACATGCGGTAGAAGTGCAGATTCCGTTCCTGCAGACCGTGCTCGGCCCAGACCTCACTATCGTGCCGTTGAACGCGGGCGATGCCACGCCACAAGAGGTGGGTGATGTGTTGCGTGCTTTGTGGGGTGGCCCGGAAACCGTCATCGTGATTAGTTCGGATCTCTCGCACTATCATCCGCACGAAGTCGCCCGCGCGTTGGATGACCAGACCATTGCGGACATTGCGGCTTTGCATCTGCCGATTCACCCTCGCCGGGCCTGTGGCGCATACCCGATCAACGGCCTTCTGGATGTGTTAAAAGGCCGCAAGGACATGAGGCTCTTCGAGCTCGGCTGTTCCACTTCCGGCGACGACGGCGTGGTGGCGCTCGCCGGCCAACCTCGCCCCGCAATGCGAGACGCCGACGAGCCGGTAGTGGGATATGTCTCGTTTGCCGCGTGGGAATCCAAGCCGGAAGCAGATGCTCTAGCCGGTGCAGATGACTTAGGCACATCGGGTACGCCATCCCACGGTGAGGTGCTGCTGAAACTTGCCCGTGCCGCTATCCGGGAACGGCTGCATATCGAGCATCCGACCGCCGCTGATTCGACCGCGTCCATTCTTGCCGCAAACCCATGGCTGAACGAGCCCGGTGCCTGTTTCGTCACCCTGACCGAGGGTGGCCGGCTACGCGGGTGCATTGGTTCGCTGGTCGCCCACCGCTCGCTCGGCAAGGACGTGGCCGAGCACGCAGTGGATGCCGCCACCCGCGACCCACGTTTCACCCCGGTCACCGCCGCGGAATACCCGCTGCTCAACGTGGAGGTATCCGTCTTGGGTGAGCCCGAGCCGATTACAGTGAACTCCTGTGACGCCGATTCGCGCGGTACCGGCTCGAAGACCGCGACTCTGGCATCGCTGCAATCCGGACCTCAGACCGACGCCGTCAAACGGGACGGCAGCAACGTCGAACGCCCGGTACGTTCGCGCACTGAACTTGAGGAAGTATTACGCCCCGGCAAAGACGGTCTGATTCTCGCCGACCGTCGTGGCCGCAGCGCCACATTCCTGCCACAAGTGTGGGATGAGCTGCCCGATCCGCACGATTTCGTCGCTCACCTGCTCGCCAAAGCCGGTATCCGCCCTTCCTACGACTGGACCGATAGCGAAATCGACTGTCAACGCTACGAGGTGACCGCCTATGCCGAGCATTAACGCAGCAACCATATCTCCTCCCGCTGGCAAGAGGTGGCGCGAAGCGCCGGAGGGTGGTCATCGGGAATCGTGCGGTCATACGGCGTCAGTCACAGATGTTCGTAACCCCGCCATAGCCCGCTGGCAAACGCAATTCCACGACGGTACCAACCGTGCTCGCTGCGAACTATGCCCGCGCCGCTGCGTCCTCAAGCCCGGCCAACGCGGCTTTTGCTTCGTCCGCTCAAACCACGACGGACTCATCGTCTCCGACACCTACGGCCGCAGCTCCGGCTTCGCCGTGGACCCAGTGGAAAAGAAGCCGCTCAACCACTTCCACCCCGGTTCCAGTGTGCTGAGTTTCGGCACGGCTGGCTGCAATTCCGGTTGCCGATTCTGCCAAAACTGGGATATTGCCAAAGCCCGCAGCTTCGACCGGCTCGGCATGGAAGCCAGTCCGGAGAAAATCGCGCAGGTCGCGGCCGACCGGGGCATCGATTCGGTGGCGTTCACCTATAACGATCCGATCGTGTTCGCCGAATATGCCATCGACACGGCCGAAGCCTGCCGAGCGCTCGGCATCCATCCCATCGCCGTGACTGCCGGATACATGAGCGCCGAAGCCCGGCCCGACTTCTACGCGGCCATGGACGCCGCCAACATCGACCTCAAAGGCTTCACCGAAGAGTTCTATTGGAAAGTGACCGGCACTCATCTGGCCGATGTGCTCGAGACCATCGACTATGCGGTCAACGAGGCACGCACACCAGAAGGCGAACACGTGTGGGTGGAGCTCACCACGCTACTCATCCCTGGATTCAACGATGACGACGCCCAGCTGCATGCTGAATGTACATGGATACGCGAGCACTTGGGTCCGGACGTGCCGCTGCACTTCTCCGCATTCCACCCCAGTTACCGCATGATGGACGTACCGCCCACCCCGCACGAGACTCTGACCCGCGCCCGAGACATCGCCCTCGAAGAGGGACTCAATTATGTGTACACAGGCAACGTGCATGATCGTGAAGGCGATACCACGTATTGCCCAAACCCTGAATGCCGGGCCAAGCTCGTGGAACGCGATTGGTATCGAATCATTGCCAATCGTTTATCTGCCGGATACGGTGGCAATGGGCACTGCCCCGTATGCAGGACTGCTATCGCCGGACGTTGGTAATCTGCCTCAGGTCGCCCGCGCGATTCACCGCAGATCGCCAATACGCGCGGCAATCGTCCTCATCGATTTGAGGCTCGCCTCATAGCGCGCGGCTGCCACAATCAGAATGATGCCGCCCAAAGCAAGCCACAATGCCGGCCAGCTACGCAGCATCGGGCGTACTTGCGGCAAACGCACACCCACAATCAGCGCGGCCGCTCCGGACAGGCCGGCGATAAGATCCACCGGGGCATACGGTTGCGGGTTGGTCCATGCAAGACCGAGGAGTATTACGCCGGCAAGAATGGTGGCGCATGTCTCAATAACCTGTGATGCGGTCAGCCGTCCCGACGAACGCCCGAATCGCTCTTGCGCGACTGATGGTTGGTTCGGCTGGGCCATTGCCGGATTCGGGTAGGGGCAGGGAGAAGCATAGGCCCGGCCCGGCTGTTACGGTTGATACGGGCAGGCCGCTTGTTCCGGGACCGACATAGGCGATTGCGCAAACGGTGGCATGGCCATTGGCTGTTGCGATACCGCTTGTTGTGGAACTGCCGTTGGGAATTGCGGGGGCTGCAGCAGAAAATTGCGGGGCCCATGCTGGGGCCGGTTGATACACCGGCTGCTCCGAGGATTCCGGCTGATTCCCCTGTTGCTCGGTCGGTTGCGTCATCGTGCCCTTCTACCCTTCTAGCCGTCATTGTTGCACGAGTGAGTCCGAATGCCAAGATGAAGGTCGGAATAGTGCGAATAGCAGGCGGGCTTGTCGGTTCACGCGAATATCGTGGAACACATGACTTCCAATACCCTTCGTATGTCAACCATGTTCCTGCGCACCCTGCGCGAGGACCCCGCTGATGCCGATGTCGATTCAGCCAAGCTGCTGCAGCGCGCCGGCTATATCCGCAAGGCCGCACCCGGTATCTGGACCTGGCTGCCGCTCGGTCTGCGCGTGCTGAACAAGATCGAGGCCATCATCCGCGAGGAGATCAACGGCATCGGCGCCCAGGAAGTGCACTTCCCGGCCCTGCTGCCGCGCGAACCCTACGAGGCCACCCATCGCTGGGAGGAGTACGGCGATAACATCTTCCGTTTGAAGGATCGCCACGAGGCCGATTACCTGCTGGCCCCCACCCACGAGGAGATGTTCACCCTTCTGGTCAAGGACATGTACTCCTCTTACAAGGACCTGCCCGTCACCCTGTACCAGATCCAGACCAAGTACCGCGACGAGTTCCGTCCGCGCGCCGGCCTGATCCGTGGTCGTGAATTCGTCATGAAGGACGCCTACTCCTTCACCATCGATGAAGAAGGCATGCGCAAGGCCTACTATGACGAGCGCGGCGCTTACGAGCGTATCTTCCAGCGTCTTGACCTGAAGTACGTACCTGTGTTCGCCATGTCCGGCCCGATGGGCGGCTCCGCATCCGAGGAGTTCCTGGCTCCGATGCCGATCGGCGAAGATACCTTCGCGCTGGCACCTTCCGGCAAGGCATGGAATGTGGAGGCCCTGAGCACTCCGGAACTACCGGAAATCGATGCTTCCACCACTCCCGCCGCTTCCAAGGAAGCCACCCCGGATGCCAAGACCATCGATAACATGATCGAGCGTGCCAACGCCGACCACCCGCGTACTGATGGCCGTGAATGGCAGGCTTCCGACATCCTCAAGAACGTGGTGATCACCGTCAAGCACCCTGAGGATGAAGAGCATGACGAGCCGTGGCGTGAAGTGATTGTCGTCGGCGTGCCCGGCGACCGTACGGTGGATATGAAGCGACTGGAAGCCCAGTTCGCGCCCGCCGAACTTGAGGAAGCCACTGAGGAAGACCTGAAGCAGCACCCCGAACTGGTGCCCGGTTACATCGGACCGATGGTGCTTGGCCCGCAGGCCGAGGCTGCTGGCGTGAAGAACCCGGTTCGCTACCTGATCGACGCGCACGTGGTCAAGGGTTCCGCTTGGTTCACTGGTGCCGATGAGAACGAGGTCGACTACTACAACCTGGTGTACGGCCGTGACTTCAAGGTCGACGGCGTGGTGGAAGCCGTTGAGGTTCGCCACGGCGACATGAGCCCGGATGGTTCCGGTCCGTTGAGCTTCGAGCGTGGTGTGGAAATCGGTCAGGTGTTCCAGCTGGGTCTCAAGTACTCCAAGGCACTGGACCTGAAGGTGCTCGACCAGAACGGCAAGGCCGTGCCGGTGTGGATGGGCTGCTATGGCATCGGTGTTTCCCGCGTGCTGGCCTGCATCGCCGAAACACACCACGACGAAGCCGGCTTGGCTTGGCCGTCCGTGATTGCCCCGGCTGCCGTGCACGTGGTGGCCACCGGCAAGGACGCCGTGGCGTTTGAAGGTGCCGAGAAGCTGGTCGCCGAGCTTGAAGCCAAGGGCCTTGAGGTTATTTACGATGACCGCAAGAAGGTGTCTCCGGGCGTCAAGTTCAAGGATGCCGAGCTGATCGGCGTGCCGCTGGTCGCCGTGGTCGGCCGCGATTACGTCAACGACGGCACCATCGAACTGCGCGACCGCAACGGCGAAAACAAGGTCGCCGTGCCCGCCGCCGAAGCCGCCGACGCGCTCGCCGAGCGCTTCGCCGCCCTCAGTTGAGTCCCACTTACTCAGCCTCGGCGTTAATCGCATCAAGCGCCATTCTGCCCAGTCGCAGAATGGCGCTTTGCTGTGGATAACCGAAACTTATCCACATTCTTAAAAATTCAACTGCGTCACAGTATCCACATTTGCCAGTTGCCCTTGTGCACTTCAAACGTCATGCCTCACAGTGGAGGTACCGCTGGGGCGTGCAAGCCGGCAATGAAGCCGGAGACAGGCTCCGGCGGTCCACATCCAAACAACAGGCCAGCAGGCCGAGGAAAGGACCGATCATGGCAAATCAACAAGCAGCAGTGACCGTCACCGGCTTTGTGGCCGGTGATCCGACACTAGGCGGAACCGAGAGCTTCCGCGTGCTGACATTCCGTATGGGCAGCACGCGCAGTCGACTCAACCCGACTACCAGACAATGGGAGGATTACGGAACCGCATGGGTGGGCGTCAAAGCGTTCCGTGCTTTGGCCGTGAACGCCGCCAGTTCGGTTCGCCGCGGTGACCGCATCATTGTGGTCGGCTCACTCATCACCGAGCAGTGGACCAATGAGCAAGGCGAACCGCGCAGTAGAACCGTTCTCGAAGCCACCAACATTGGGCATGACCTGACCTTCGGCACCACGTCGCTGATCAAGCTACAGCGTGCCGGTAATGGGAACGGAGGCAATGGTGGCAACGGTAACGGCAATGCCAACGGTGCCGTCGAAGGTATGGATGGCGGAAACGGGCAACGAGCATCGTCGCCGTACGTTAGGCCAACGCAATATGGCGCGGGCGGTGCCGCATCCGGTGTGGGTATTGACCCGTATGCGACCTCGTCGGAATCTGGCCCCGTCGAATTTGGGGTCACCTCCGATTCCGGCCAATCGCCGTCGCCATCAACCGAGTCCGCGGCCGTGGCCGATGCCGTCATGTCGCAACCGGACGCCGACACCAATCAACCACAGCCCGTGGCCCAACAAACCTACGTCGACGGTTTCGCCGAATCTTCCAATCCCAGTGATTCCGAATTCTGAGTGCCAACCATACATCATGAAAAACCGCTGTGTTCGCCTGTAATCGAGGCAAACACAGCGGTTTTCCTTTACATAACGGGGATTACCAAATACGCACACGGTCCTTGGGCGCGAGCCACATGGCGTCGCCTTCGGTCACGCCAAAGGCATCGTAGAAGAGGTCCACGTTGCTGGCGATGCCGTTGGTGCGGAATTCGGCCGGAGAATGCGGGTCGATCTGCAGGTACTGTTCGGCCAGCTCGTCGCGGTTCTTGGTGCGCCAGATGGAGGCGTAGCTCAGGAAGAAGCGCTGCAGGCCGGTGAATCCGTCCATTTCGGGGGCGGTATCGAGCAGTGCCTTGATGGCGGCGGGGGAGCCGTCTTCTTCGGCGTCGGACTTACCTGCCGCCTTGCCGAGCGCGAATGCATACGCCTTGAGCGCGATGTTCACGCCGCCCAAATCGCCGATATTCTCGCCGATGGTCAGCGCGCCGTTCACGTGCGGTGCCTTATCAGGCTCGTCAGCGTACTTCTCGGCCAGCTGCAGCGGCACAAAGCTGTTGTACTGGGCGATCAATGCGCCGGTACGGGCCTCGAAGTTCTTGCGATCCTCGTCGGTCCACCAGTTGTTGAGCTTGCCGTCGCCGTCGTACTGCGAACCCTGATCGTCGAAGCCATGGCCGATCTCGTGGCCGATCACTGCGCCGATGCCGCCATAATTCGCCGCATCCTCGGCCTTCGGGTCGAAGAACGGGGGCTGCAGAATCGCGGCCGGGAACACGATGACGTTCATGCTCGGCTCGTAGTAGGCGTTCACCGTCTGCGGATTCATCAGCCATTCGTCCTTGTCGACCGACTTGCCGACCTTGGCCAGCTGATAGCCGGTCTCGTACAGGTTCGCGGCCTTGGCGTTCTCGGCGGGCAGCGCATCCGCGGAAACACTCAGCGCCGAATAATCGCGCCAGTGGTTGGTGTAGCCGATCTTCGGCGTGAACTTGGAGATCTTCTCCAGAGCCTTGGCCTTGGTGTCCTCGCCCAGCCAATCGGAATTGGTGATGGACACGCGGTAGGCGTCAATCAGATTGGCGACCAGCTCTTCCATGCGGCGCTTCGAGCTTTCGGGGAAGTGCAGGCGCACGTATTCGCGGCCCACATCTTCACCACAAATGCCGTTGACCAGGCTCACCGCGCGCTTCCAACGATCGCGCTGCTTCTTGGCACCGGAGAGCACCTTGCCGTAGAAGTCAAAGTTGGTGGTGTCGAAGTCGCGAGACAGGGAGGAGGCGAAGCCCAGAATCATGTGAACACGGGCCCACAGCTTAAGGTCGGCCAGATCGGCCTCGGCCCAGAACGCATCAAGACCAGTGAGGAAGCTCGGCTCGTGCACAATGACGCGCGCGAACACAGACTTGAAATCAATCGGCTGAGCCTTGGCGGCTTCGGTGGCGTCATAAGCGGTCTGCCAAGCGTCGATCCAAGAACCGAGATCGAAGTTTTTCAGCGTGGCGGCCAGATCGGCGTAATCGGTGGGGTTGTAGGTCTTCACCGAGTCGCGCGTGGCCACATTGTCCCAATGGTTGGCGGCGATCTTGGTTTCCACGGCAAGGAAGTGGCGGGCCATGCCGAGCGCGGCTTCGCTGGGAACCGTGGCGGGAGCGTTGCTCTCGTCATCGCCGGTGTTGGACGGCAGCTCATCGCCACCGTTGGACTCGGCGGCGGGCGCGTATCCGGCGTTCACCAGCTGGGTGGCGACCATCGCCACGTATGCTTCGCGCACGGGAGCGTAGTGATCCTCGCGATAGTAGGCTTCATCCGGCAGACAAAGGCCGGCCTGCTCAAGGTGGGCGATGTTGCGGTCCGGGTCGCCCGGGTCGCCGTAAACGGCCAAGCCGAACAGATCGGGGCCGCCGGCTGGGTTGATCGTGCCGAGCACGCGCGTGAGTGCGGCCTTGTCGATGGCGGAATCGATGAGGTCAAGCTCGTCGCGGATTGGGTCAAGCCCGGCGGCCTCTATGGCGTCGGTGTTGAGGAATGAGCGGTACAGGGCCTCAGACTTGACAGCCGGGCAGTCGTCGGCGTCGAGGATGTCGCGTACTTGGTTTTCGGCGTCTTCGGCAAGCTTGTCGAAGGAGCCGTAGCGCGAACGATCGTCGGGCAATCGGTAGGTGTCGATCCATGGGCCATTCACGTAGCGGAACAGGTCGTTGGTCGGCTTGATGACGGAGGAGAACGATGCCGGGTCGATGCCCGACGTCAGCGTTTCGGTTTCGTTGGTCATGGCCCTAAGCCTAATCGCGGCGGGGGAGAAGCGTTGATGGTGCAGATATTGCGTTATGGGCATTGCGCTGTCAGTGAACTAGACAGATTGCCTAATTGTGGTGATGGTTCAAATTAGACAACTTGTCTATCATAGTATGTGGAATCTGAACATGGACCTTGAGCTAAGGAGTTACGATGAGCAATCCGAACGAGGACCAGTGGAATGGCCAGACGGGCCAGCCCAACCAGAGCCAGCCGAACCAGCCGAATCCGGCGGGTCAACCGGGCCAACCGCAGTATGGTGCGTATGACAGCAATCATGGCGGCCAATATCCTCCGCAAGGTGCGCCGGGAGCGCAAGACACTCAGAATCAGCATGCGCAGAACGGCCAGCCACAAGGCGAACCGAACCAGAACCCGTACTACGGCCCGTACGCCTACAATCCGAACTATGGCCCGAACGGCCAGCCGGCATGGGGGCCGGACGGTCGGCGGTATCAGGCGGACGGCCAATCGAATAGCCAAGCGGACGGGCAGCCGAATGGTCCATGGGGCGATCAAAGTCAACCCGGCTGGCAGCAGACCAACTGGTATGTCGGCAATTTCAGTCCATTCCGCCTGATCGAGGAATGGCTGCCGGAAAAAGCCAAGACCAAGATTCGCATCATTTACGGCGTGGTGGGCGTGGCCGCCATCGCCTTGGGCGCTGCGCTGTTGCTGGTGCCGAACAAGACGCTGGCTTTGGCCGCATTGTTGCTCGGCGTGTATTTCGTGATTTCCGGCGTGGTGCGCATCGTCAGCGCTCTCGTGGAGCCGGGTCTGCCGGGCGGCTGGCGTGTGCTGGACGTGTTCGTCGGCATTCTGCTGACCTTTGGCGGCGTGGTGGTTGTGCGCAACTACGGCATGACCGGTCAGACGCTGGCATTACTCATTACTTTGATGGTCGGTTTCGGATGGATTATGGAAGGCGTGCTGTCGCTGGTTGAATCGTGGCGTATCCCGCATTCCGGCTGGGCCATCGCCTATGCCATCATCTCGATTATCGCCGGCTTCGTGGTGCTGATGAGCCCGCTGAGCTCCGCCGTATTCATGATTATCTTCGGCGGATGCGCCATGGTGGTGATGGGGATTACTTCAGTGATTCGCGCGTTCACTTTCGGCAAGCGTCGCAAGTAATCTCACGCTTCATGCAACCAGTCCCCAGACAATCAATCCAAAGCGCCCGTGCAGGCTATGTGCTGCCGGGCGCTTTTTCTCGGCCTTGGCTATTAATGGGCTGCGAGTGGATTTCAGGTAGGCTTCTGGCGGTTGACCTCGGGCTGGTCTAGAGTTGAGAACAAGTCTCAACAAGGTAGAAAGAATCTCATGATCGAACTGAAAACCCCTCGTGAAATCGAGGAAATGAAGCCGGCTGGTCGTTTTGTCGGCGGCATTCTGAAGGAACTGCAGGAGACCACCAAAGTTGGTACCAACCTGCTCGAAATCGACGAGTTCGTCCACAAGAAGATCGTGGACCGCAAGGGCGCCGAATCCTGCTATGTTGACTACGCTCCTGACTTCGGCACCGGCCCGTTCGCCCACTACATCTGCACCTCCGTCAACGACGCCGTGCTGCACGGCGTGCCGTACGACTACAGCCTGAAGGACGGCGACCTCGTCTCCCTCGATCTCGCCATCTCCGTGGATGGCTGGGTGGCCGATTCCGCCGTCAGCTTCGTGGTCGGCAAAGACCCGGACCCCGAAGACCTGCGCATCATCAAGTGCACTGAGGAAGCGCTCGCCGCCGCCATCGACGTGGCCAAGCCCGGCAACCGTCTCGGCGACATCTCCAACACCATCGGCGACGTCGCGCGCGAATACGGCTACCCGATCAACCTCGAGTTCGGCGGTCACGGCGTGGGCCACATCATGCACGGCGACCCGCACGTGCCGAACGACGGCCGCGCCCACCACGGCTACAAGCTGCGCGAAGGCCTGGTCATCGCCATCGAACCGTGGTTCCTCAAGACCACCGACGAGATCTTCCAGGATCCGAAGGACGGCTGGACCCTGCGTGCCTCCGACGGCTCGCGCGGCGCCCACTCCGAGCACACCATCGCCATCACCGAGAACGGCCCGATCGTCTTCACCGATCGCACCAACCTCTGATCGGCGTTTGGCGTATGGTAGGTGCCTGATTGGCCTGTGATGGGCGATCAGCGTCTCATTAGCCGTCCGTCTGTTCGCGGTTTTCCCGCGAATTCGAGACGTAACAAGCCGAAGTGCGTTTGCTTTGATAGCATGAGCGCACTTCGGCTTTCGTGTATCGACCGGCATTCGCCAGCGGTAACACAGAAGACATAGAGTACCGAACACTAGTGTTCGCGAACGCGTGAACGTTAATGTTTGGGGTAAGTGGTTCATGAAGAGGAAGGTGCGCGAATGGCAACGGCACAACTTGATGTCGATTCGAACAAGTTCAACCTGCCCGTGGTTAAGGCTAGTGCAGGGCCGGATGGCATCGTCGTTTCCAAACTGCGCAACGATGGCTGGGTAACGCTTGATCCCGGATTCCTCACCACCGCGCAGTGCGAATCGAAAATCACCTACATCGACGGCAAGCATTCGATTTTGCGCTACTGCGGTTACCCCATCGAGCAACTGTGCGAGAACTCCGATTTTCTGGAGGTGGCGTGGCTGCTGCGCCACGGCGAGCTGCCGAGCAGGGCTGAGTATGAGCAGTTCTGTGCGGACATCAATCACAAGACGATGGTTGGCGAAGACTTCCGTACCTTCATGGGTTCGTTCCCGCGCTCCGCTCACCCGATGAGCGTGCTTGCCTCCGCCATCAATGCGCTGGCCACGTTCTACCCGGACACCACCGATATTTCTGACAACGACCAGCTTGATGAGGCCGCCAAGATCATCATGGCCAAGGCCCGTACGATTGTGTCGTACATCTTCCGCCGTCGTCGCGATGAGCCGATGCTGTACCCCGATTACGCGCGCGGCTATGTGGACGACTTCCTGCGCATGTGCTTCGCTGTGCCGTACGAGCCGTTTGAATCCGACCCGCTGTATGTGCATGCTTTGGGTCGTTTGTTGATTATTCATGCCGACCATGAGCAGAACTGCTCGACCTCGGTGGTGCGTATCGCCGGTTCCGCCCACGCCAACCTGTATTCGGCGGTGGCCGCTGGCGTCAATGCGCTGTCTGGTCCGTTGCATGGTGGTGCGAATGAGGCCGTACTGCGCCAATTGAAGGCGATTCGTGATTCCGGCAAGTCTGTGGCCGAGTTCGTGCGTGATGCCAAGGAGAATGGCCAGAAGATTTCCGGCCTTGGCCACCGTGTATACAAGTCGTATGATCCGCGCGCGGCGATTGCCAGGAAGTATCTGGAAAAGATCATGGAGCGCGAAGATACGCAGAAGCTGCCGTCTGACGAGCGCGCGCTGTTCGCCGTGGCCACCGAGCTTGAAGATATTGCGCTGAATGACGAATATTTCGTATCGCGCAACCTGTATCCGAACGTCGACTTCTACACGGGCTTGATTTATCGGGCGATCGGCTTCGATCCGGCCATGTTCACCACGCTGTTCGCGCTGGGCCGCATTCCCGGTTGGATTGCGCAGTACCGTGAGATGTTGGCCGACCCGAATACCAAGATCGGCCGCCCACGCCAGGTCTACACCGGTCCGGTCGAGCGCGATTTCGTGCCGATGGACGAGCGGTGATTGTTGGTTTGAGAAAGCGCTTCGCTGGAGATTCCAGTGAGGCGCTTTCTATATGTACAGCGCAAACCAGCTATGCTGCGACGGCTGCATAAGAACTAGCAGGGCTAGTTCTGAAATTGAAATAATGTGTGCGGTATCGAGGCGCACCGAGGGAAGGCGTACGAAGGTACGTCGACCGAGGGGCAACGAAGATAACGCTCCATTATTTCAATTTCAGTTCTTGTGCAGCTTGGCGTTGAGCTCAATTCCCACCTTGCGGTAGCGGGCTTCGATGCGGCCGTTCACCGAGTTGCGGATAAACAGAATGTTGTCTTTGCCGGAGAGCTCAGCACCCTTGACCACTTCCAGCGGTTCGCCAGCGGCGGCCTTGGCCTTGTCCCAGATGGTGATCTTAGTGCCGGCGGTGATGTACAGACCGGCTTCGACGGTGCAGTTATCGCCCAGAGAGATGCCGATACCGGCGTTGGCGCCGAGCAGCGAGTGCTCGCCGATGGAATTGCGCAGCTTGCCGCCACCGGACAAGGTGCCCATGATGGAGGCACCGCCGCCGATGTCGGAACCGTCACCCACGACCACGCCTTGCGAAACACGGCCTTCGACCATGGAGACGCCGAGCGTGCCGGCATTGAAGTTCACGAATCCGGCGTGCATCACGGTGGTGCCGGAAGACAAGTAAGCGCCGAGGCGCACGCGGTCGGCGTCGCCGAGGCGCACGCCGGTGGGCACTACGTAATCGATCATGCGCGGGAACTTATCCACACCGAACACGTTGACAGTGGCGGCAGGAGCTGCGGCAGGCAGTCCGGCCTGGGAGGCGAAAGCGAGAGCGGCTTCGGTGGAGGCGCGTTCGACGTCGGCCTTGCGCAGCGTGAAGTCTTCAACGGCGAAGGGGCCGTAGTTGGTCCACACCACATTGGCGAGCTGGGCGAAGATGCCGTCGAGGTTCAGCGTGTTCGGCTTGGCCATGCGCATGCTCATCAAATGGAGCTTCAGGTAAGCGTCCGCGGCATTACTGATCGGCTCGTCCAACTGGCTGACGACGAATACCGGCACGCGGCGAATGCCACGGGCGTCGGCCTCATCGTGAGCCAAAGTACCGAAATTGTGGTTCGGGCGATCGGACTCGGCCGGTGCCTCACCGAGATTCAGTTCGGGGTACCAGACGTCCAGGGTGGTGCCGGCGGCGTCTACGCTGGCCAGACCCCAGCCCCATGCGGTACGCTCTTCGCTCATAGTTGCTCCTTATTGTTGTACGCGCTAGTGCACGCTTGTGGACGCGCGATGCGATTAATGATTCCCACCTTAGCCTTATGTGCGCCTAGGTGAGGGACGATGCCCGCGAAATGGCTTGAAATCGTATTTCCCGGTAAAAAATTACCGAGTGTGATTGGCGATGGGATGATAGGTTCTCCGGTGAAATTCGCTGGTGAACAACTCGACAAGGAGGTGTGCGATGTGATGTTGCATCATTCGGGAGCATAGGCTGTGGCCATGCGACGCCCGGCATCATAGAGTTTGCGCTTGAGCGAATCGGGCTCAAGAATCACTACGCGGCCATCCCAGGAATACTGCAATGCCCACCAGAACACAGCGCGTTCGGGAGCATCGACGATGACTTCGAACTGTGTGCCGTCCGGTGAATGTTTGATTTGAGGGTCGTCGAACCATTCGAACACGTTGTTGAGCATGGATTCGTCTCGTACGGCCATGCGGATGCGAATCGGGGCATCGGCTACGGGGTATGGACGGTGGCGCATGAAGTTCACTGCGTCAAAATCAGCTGGTGCTGGTTTTTCCAGTGGCACTGTGCCGTTCCTGCCTTTGGCGCTGACGTTGGCGATTCGGTTGACCACGAAAATGCGGAGGTTGTCTTCGCCATGCAGGTGGCAGATGAGGTAATAGCGTCCGTTCTTGTACACCATCTGGTAAGGGTCGGCGGTGTAGGTAATTCGGCCTGCACCCGTACGGCTTTTATGCGGTATCAAGGTGCCATCCGGTCCGTAATCACGGTATTGGAAGGTTACGCCGTGGCCTTCTTCGATGGCTTGATTCAGCTGGTCGATAGTGGATAGGAACTCACCGTTGATATGCGTGTAGGTGGCCACATGGTCCAGGTAGCTTACTGCCTGCCCGGCGGCGCCTGCGAGCTCGCGGATTTTACCGATGAGGTCGTCCATGGTGTCGAGGCTGATGCGAGATAGGGTAAGACTGTCTAGTAGCAGTCGCATTTCGGCAGTGGACAGGAATGCATCAAGATACCAGCCGGGTTGTGGATTCTTGCATTCGATGCCGGCAAGGTCGCTTTCGGTGAGATGCCCGATATGTCTGCCGAGAAATTCCGTGGAGGTCAGCTTTTTGAGCTGGTTTCGTATGGTCTTCTCGGTCGGCAGCTCGCTTGGATCTTCCAGCTGGTGTTTACGGGCAAGCTCATCGAGTATTTGCCGCACGGTCAGGCCATGCCCAAAGTAACTGTGACGCCACAGCACCTCGAAGATTTCGAGGGTGGTGTTCCCTGCATAGGATTTGCGTTGCGCCGGCTTGTCTGCATCCATACATTAAGGCTACCGCGCGCTTCGTCTAGGATGGAAACGTTGGGTTGAAATACATTCGCTGGAAAGGAGGCTCGCCCATGAGCAAAGGGTATGGTGTGTTTGGCCATGTTCCCGATAATGCGGATGACGATGGCCTCCTGCCTTATGAGGATGATGATTCCGGCGTTTCCTGGGGCCATGCGTTGCGTCGTCGCAATCCTTGGAAAAGAGGAGACGACGAAGATGCCGATTACGACGACGGTCGGTATGACATAGATGACACTGATGACACTAATGGGGGCAGGGGCATCTATGCCGGTAAAAGCGGCGGAGTAGGCGGCATTTCTGGTGAGACGGGTGGAATACTTGGTAGCTCAGGCGCGGCCGGCAGCAGAGACGTAACGTTTGGTGGAACGGACAGTTTGTCCGCCGCCGATGCGGTGATGCCCTATCGTTTCAGGCAAGGACGTTCCGTATGGTTCGACGATGAGGACGAAGGCCATTTCGCCGGGTCTGCGAAGCGTGCCGAAGCCCATGCCGTCCCTATCCTTGCGTTACGCAACGATGTGGAATCGTCATCGTCGAATGCCGTGCTCGCTCGTGCCCGTAGCATTGCGCGCAAAGCGGCCACCATGGTTATCAATCCGGTATACAGCGAAAATCATCGAACCGGGTATGCCGAGCTTGACGGTATTCTACGTGGCACCACCAGCCCATCGAGTAGGTATCGTACCAGCGTGCAATTCGACCTCGATACGGGAGAAGCCGTCGGTGGCAAGTGCTCATGCCCGGCTTACGGCCGTGGCTATGGCATGTGCAAGCACATGATTGCGCTCGCCTTCATATTCTGCGATGATCCGCAGCGTTTTGAAGGCTACCGTGCCGGGGCCGCACGACCGTCTCGGACGCTGATTGACTATATGGAGCACGCCGATAGGCAAGACGCTCAAGCCAAAATTCGTCGTCGCAATGCGGTTATGCGTCGGTTTGATGCCACGCAAGGGAAAAACGGTGCAAATGCTCGGCGTACAAAAAGCGGATACGGCTCTCGTGCCGGCACCCGAGGCGGCGGGTATCAGGGTGACAGCGAGACTGTGGGCTTGGGGCAGGTGCAGCTTGTCCCGATATTGAGTTTCATCGACGGCGTGTGGAGCGTGGAGTTCAAGATCGGCTCGGCTTCCAATGGGTCCAGCTATGTGCTGAAATCGATTCCGCAATTTGTGCTTGCCATGGCGAACGGCGACTATGCGGATTATGGGCAGAAGCTTGCCTTTATTCATACGCCGGATATGCTCGATGATGATTCGCGCCCCCTGCTGGACGTCCTTGATGATGCGATGGCCGTGCGTCGTGCGGCCGAGCAGCAGGACAGGTATTACGGGCATATCGCCATCGACCGTCATCTGACGCTTTCAGCACCGGAAGTGGCCCGGTTGCTGTCCGTACGTGAGGGCAGAGGCGTACAGCTCGTGCTGAACACATGGTTCTCCGGGCAGCCTGCATCGGTGCCAGTTGATGGCGGCGAGCCAGATTTTCTCATGCGCATTGCGCGGCGTGATTTCAATACGTATGGTCCGGATGCCGGATACCTGCTTACCGGAGTGCCAGCGGTGGAAACCGTGATTGACGGCGGCAAGAATGTATGGCTGTTGCTCGCCTCCACTAATCCGGCCGGTGCGGTATCCGCCATGGTGGCGGGCTCTCAGCGTAAAAGCGCAGCAGGATGCCGATTCGTCCGTTGCCCGAAACGATTGATTCCGTTGCGAGGACTATTGGGAGACCTGTTTGAACCCGATGGCGAGGGACAGGTCATTGCCGGCGATGACATCGCCCTATTCGCACGCACGCTATTGCCTCAGCTGGTTGGTGCCGGACTGTTGGAGGCCAGTGAGATTCCTCGCGAGCTGGCTGAATTAAGTCCTACGGAATGCAGCCTCCAGTTTTATCTGGATCGTGATGAGCATGGTGTGCAATGCGAGGTCAAGGCACGCTACGGCGATGCCATTGTCCCGTTGCTACCCGATGGCCCGACGGTGCATGCTGAGGGCGAGCGTTCCATCCCCTTGTCTCGGGGCGTGATTGGGCGTGATTTCGACGCTGAGCATCTTGCGATTGATGTAGTGCGTGAATTCTTTACCATGCCTGACCAGCGCAAGCGCGTTGCGGCCGCCACTCATCAGACGGTGAATGGGTTCCGAACGCCGGCCGCGCGAAAGGCCACCAAAAAATTCGTGTCTGATGCGGCCACTATCGATCGCGATGACACCACGCAGATCGTTCGTCTCTTTGACGAGGGATTGCCGGCACTAAAGGAAGTGGGGGAGGTCTTCACCACACCGGCTTTTGACCGGCTGATCGCGCCCAAGCCACCAAGCGTCAAAGTCGGATTGTCCATCAAAGGCAACTTGGTGGAGATATCACCCCTCGCTGATGAAGTGCCGCCGGACGAAGTGGGTGCCTTGCTATCTTCGTACCGTCGGCGTCAACGATTCCATCAGTTGAAGGACGGCACGCTTGTCAAACTCAGCGGCGCGAATCTCAGCACGTTGGACCGATTGGCCAGCGACCTCGATCTGAGCGAGCAGCAGCTCAACTCCGGACTGATCGAGTTGCCGGGCGGTCGAGCATTCCTACTGGATGGTGAGCTGCCGGATGACGGCTCCGATGTAGTCAAGGACGCTTCGTTCACCGAATACATCGACGATCTCAAGATCATCGACCCTAAGTCGTATGAAGTGCCGGATAGTCTCAAGCATATTCTGCGCCCTTATCAGGTCGAAGGCTTTCAATGGCTGAACACGTTGTGCGACAAGGGTTTTGGCGGCATTCTGGCCGATGAGATGGGCTTGGGTAAATCCGTGCAGCTTATCGCGTTGCTCCTGTCTCGATATCAGCGGAATACCGGCGAGATGGGCGACGGCAGCCTTGGCCCATCGCTGATCGTGTGCCCGGCGTCCTTGGTGTACAACTGGGGTGCCGAATTCACCAAGTTCGCCCCGAGCTTCAATGCCGTGGTGGTGGCCGGTACCAAAGCCGAGCGCCGTACCGCCATCGGCCGTGCGTTCCGGGCGGATGAACCCACCGTGCTCATCACCTCATACGACCTGCTGCGCCGAGATGTCGATGATTACACCGCCAATGAGCAATGTTTCAATGTCATGGCATTGGATGAAGCCCAGTACATCAAGAATCACACCACGAAAATAGCCAAAGCGGTCAAGGCCGTGGCCGCCGACCATCGTTTCGCCTTGACTGGCACGCCGATCGAAAACCGACTCTCCGAACTATGGAGCATTTTCGACTTCCTGATGCCGGGGCTGCTCGGCTCATATAAGCGATTCCATGAGCGTTATGAGTTGCCCATCTCCAATGCCCGGGCCGCGGATGGCAGCACGGCTGAAGGTCGGGCCGCCGCACAAGTCAATCCTGAGGCCGCTCGGGTATCTCGCCAATTGCAGTCGTTGGTGGGCGTGTTCATCAAGCGCAGGCTGAAGTCCCAGGTGTTGACCGATTTGCCGGACAAGCTAGAGACCACGCTGACCGTGCGGCTTGCCGGCGAACAGCGCAAACTGTATGCGGCTCACGAGCAGCGGCTCAGAATGCAGCTCGAACACAGCGAAGAAGCCGATTTCAACACGTCGAAGATTCGCATCCTCGCCGAGTTGACCAAGTTGCGCCAGATCTGCTGCGATCCGAGGCTGCTGTACGCCGATGCCAAGGATCAATCGGCCAAGCTTGCCGCCATCACCGAACTGGTGGAAACCTGTGTGAACGAAGGCAAGAAGGCGCTGATCTTCTCCCAGTTCACCAGCTTCCTTGATCTGATCGCCGAACGTTTCGACGCGCAAGGCCTGCGCTACTACACCATCACCGGCTCCACGCCCAAGAAGAAGCGTCTCGAACTCGTCGACCAGTTCAATGCGGACGATACGCCTGCCTTCCTGATTTCCCTGAAGGCCGGCAACACCGGACTGAACCTGACCGGTGCCAGCGTGGTCATCCACGCCGACCCATGGTGGAACGCCGCCGCACAGGATCAGGCCACCGACCGAGCACATCGTATCGGCCAGACCGAAGACGTCAACGTGTATCAGGTGGTGGCCAAGGACACCATCGAAGAACGTATCTTGGAGCTTCAGCATACTAAGAGCGAGCTCGCCCGCCAGTTCACCGACGCTTCCTTGCTTGCCGACGAAGCCGGCACCGGCGCCAGCGCCCTCACCGAAGCCCCCGCCTCCATCGCCACCCTCACCAAGGACGATCTCCTCAATCTGCTGGGGTGACAGAGCTTCTTTGTGCACTCCCCATCCCGATTAAGAACATGTGTATTCATGGGTTTGCGGATGTGTAGGTGAATGGTGAAAGTGTTTTTCGATATTTTTATATCGATATTCGATATATTATGATGGTGGCATACGGTGCAGTGCAGGTTCATCCATTGATATTGATATTGGATTAAGGAGCATAGCCATGAACGCTGGTATCGCATTCATTTCTCGTAAATCTCGCAAAACAGACGTCGCTTGGCGCTATGCCATTGCCGTGGTGCTTGTCGTGTGTTGTATTGGGCTCGCATATGTGGAGATTGTTGTGGCGCCGTGGTTTATCAATGAGGTGGTGTCTATGTTTCCGGAGACCACGTTGCTTAAAGAACCGTCCATGTTCTGGGAATGGGCGATTCTGCTCGCCGTTCAGGCGACTTTGCTGTGCACGGCGGCCAAATTGGTGGTACCGGAGCGTCTGTTGGCTCAAGCAGCTGGACTGCTGGATATGATTCGTATCGTCGCGCTTATCGTCGTGTTTTCGGTAACCACTACCGGTAACATCACAATCTGCCTCATGAATTTCGGAACTCCGGGCTTTGTATATGGCGTGGCCCTATGCAGCCTCGCTGCGATCATCGCCATCATCGTGCTGCTGAAACGGCGGCGCTACAGCACCTGCTCCATGCCGATGTAATATGGAGTGAGTCCCATGCGTTCGTAGAAGGCTTGGGCTTTGGGGTTGCAGGCCCAGACGTTGAGCGTTACGTTGTGGCAGCCGGATTGACGGGCGAAGTCGAGCACGTAGCGATACAAGGTGGAGCCTACATGGTGGCCGCGGGACCGCTCGTCAACGCATAGATCATCGATGTACAGGGTTTTGATATCGGTCAGGATATTGCTGTTGAGGTGCTGCTGGAACACGCAGAATGCGTAGCCAAGCACTTGGTCGGTGGCGGGGGAGTCGGCGTTATGTTCGGCGTCATTGCCGTCATTGGCAGATGGCGCAACCGCCACGAACACAGGGGTCTGATCGTTGGCCAGAATCGCCTTCAATTCCTCGTCCGTGTATTTCTTGACACCGCCTTTGAACAGATCCGGTCGGCCGGCATGATGCACTTCGAGCACCTGCCGCAGCAGTTCGTCGATCTGGGGAATATCGGCCGCCGTGGCCCTACGAATCGTCATGTCATCCATTGAACTCAGTCTAATCGGGCAGTCTCGACCGGCAGATGATTGTTGCCCGCGATAAGAGACACGGACGGGCAAGATGGGTGATCGTTCGTTCAGGCTCTCATTCTCGCCGCAACGTCACGGTAGTCTGGAGTGCGTGAATCGCAAGAAACAGCCAGTGGAGAAGTATGAGCGGGGTACCCGTTCGTACACGATGTCGCATATTCGTGGCAAAGACACCAAAATTGAGGTACTGGTACGCAGCTACCTGTTTCGCAAGGGGTTGCGATTCCGCAAGAACGACAAGCGTTACCCCGGACACCCGGATGTAGTACTGCCGAAATACCACGCCATCGTGTTTGTCAACGGCTGTTTCTGGCACATGCATGAAGGATGTTCCAAACATTCGATGCCGAAATCGAACGTGGAATTCTGGCAGGCGAAACTACTGCGCAATCACAATCGAGACATCGCGCAGCGGGCTGAACTGGAGGCCGCCGGCTGGCGTGTAATTACCGTATGGGAGTGCGAATTAACGAAAGCCGTGCGTGACGAACGCCTCGCACGGCTGTATGAGCAGATTGTTGAAGGAGATGCAGATTCAGCGGAATAATTTCAGCTCCCCTCTGGAGGGGAGCTGAAATCAGACCTCAAACGGGAACTTCAGGCCCCAACGGTCGCGAATCGCATCCATCAGCTCCATGATGCGGATGGTGTCGGCGTGCGGCATCGCCTCGCATTCGATCTTGCCATCCAGCAGCGCGTTGGCTGCATCGGCCACCTCATACTCATAACCGGTCAACTGCGACGGCACCGCAACACTGCGCACGGGCTTGTGATCGTTGTTGTAGATATCGATGGACTCGGGATTGTTGATATTGGTGACCACCAAATACCCTTCGGTGCCCCACACGTAGCCGCCGCGATCGGAGGAAACCAGCATCGAACTGGTGGACACGGCCATCGTGCCATCATCGTAATACAACGTGGTGGAATTCTGTGCATCCACACCGGTTTCGGCGGCCATCATCGACGTATCGAAATGATCCAGCGTGCGGCCATGGTCGGCACCGATCGCCATATCCAGGAAGTTCAGCGGATACACGCCCACATCGAGCAGCGCGCCACCGGCACAGGCCGGATCGGTCATACGTGCCTTGCCGGACACCGGATAGCACAGGTTGGCGCTCGCCGCTTTCACCTCGCCGATCTCGCCGGACTCGATAACTTCGTTGATGAGCTTGCGGCTGGGCATGTAGCGCGTCCAGATGGCCTCCGTGCACAGCATGCCGGTTTCCTCGGCCACGGCCAGCGCCTCACGTGCCTGCCCGGCGTTCGCGGTGAACGACTTCTCCACCAGCACGTTCTTGCCGGCTTTCATACACAGGATCGCCTGTTCGGCGTGCAGACTGTGCGGGGTGGCGATATACACCAGATCCACATCCGGGTCCGCCGTCAACTCCTCATACGATCCATAAGCCTTGTCAAAATGCCATTGGTCGGCAAAAGCCTGCGCGCGCGTAATATCACGGGCCGCTACCGCATACGGGTGAATCCATGAGGAATACAGTGAACCTTCAGCCATCTGGGTCAGGGTGTCGGCCATGGTGTGAGCTATGCGGCCCGCACCCAGAATCGCGACATTGATCTTTTCGCCGCTGGCCTCGAACTCGGCGCGTTTGCCATTGAATCGACTCATTATTCCTCCTTGGATACGGGTTGGTACACTCAATCGACCTACAGTGATTATAGAAGAAGAAACCTTGTCCCGTGAGGCGGATAGAACCGAAATATGGAAAACGAAGCAGCGCAGCAGCCCCAATCTCCGGCCGCGTCTCCAGTCATGTCCCGCCGAGCGCGTGAGGCCAATCCCTTCCGTGCCATGGTATTCGGCGAACAAGCAGACAAGATGATCGCCCAAGGTACCAGCGTCATCAAATTAAGCCTTGGCGAGCCCGATTTCGGCGCGCCGCCCGCCGTACGCGACGCCATGCGCGAACAGTACGACGGCCGGGCCCTGCCGTACACCGCCGCCATGGGCCTACCTGAACTGCGTCAGGCCATCGCCGACTTCTACCGCGAGCGTCATGACCTTGACATCGACCCCAAGCGTATCTGCGTGACCGCCGGCGGTTCGGCCGCCCTGCTGTTGGCCACCGCGCTGACCGTGGACCCCGGTGACGATGTGATTGTGGCCGACCCCTCCTACCCATGCAACCGCGAACTTGTGCGGTCGTTTGAAGGCCGGGTCATCGATGTGCCGACCTCGGCCGCCACCCGCTTCCACCTGACCGCCGACCTGTGCAGCCAGTACTGGACGAGCAAGACCAAGGCCGTAATGATCACGTCGCCGTCCAACCCCACCGGCACCACCATCGACTTCAACGTATTGGACGAGGTGTGCAAGCTGGCCGCCAGCCGCGGCGCATGGCGCATCGTGGACGAAACCTACCTCGACTTGGCTGACCGGGAGCCGGACGGTACCGAAGTCAAATCCGTGCTGGCCTGCGACCCCGATGCCATCGTATGCAACAGCTTCTCCAAGTTCTTCGGCATGACCGGCTGGCGCCTCGGCTGGGCGATTCTGCCGGACGAGCCCACCGTGCTGGAAGCGGTTGACGATCTGGCCACCAACTACTACCTGTGCGCCCACACGCCCACGCAACATGCGGCGCTCGCCTGCTTCACGCCGGAAAGCTTGGCGGAATGCGAAGCTCGTCGTCAGGAATTGCTGGCCCGTCGCCGCATTGTGATTGACGGGCTCAAGCGCATCGGTTTGCCGGTTGAGGTGGAGCCGAATGGCGCGTTCTACGCCTACTTCGACATCTCCCGCACTGGTCTGGATGCCTGGACGTTCTGCGAACGCGCGCTGGATGAAGCCCATGTGGCTCTGACTCCTGGCCGCGACTTCGGCGCGGCCACGGCGGATACGCATGTGCGCCTGAGCTATGCCGCCTCACGTGAGGCCCTGACCGAGGGGCTGGAACGTCTCGGAACGTTCGTCGAATCGCTGTGAACGGCGCGGCAGCCGGTGTGATTGTTGTACAGTAGTCGAGTTTGTGTGATGTTCGGCTGGCCTCACGGTGTTGGTTGCCGGCCGAACGACTCGCCATGGTGGCGCACGGCTGGCTGATTGCGATGGTCGGCCCGTTGTTCGGCCATCACGGGTTAGGTAAGGTCAGGAATAGGAATCATGGTCAATCTGCGTTCGCATACCACGCGACTTGGTGTGCTTGATATCGGTTCGAACACTATCCACATGCTTATCGTCGACGCCGCCCCCGGCGCTCGCCCTGACCCCGAGGCCAGCACCAAATCCACAGTGCGCCTGATGAAGTATTTAAAGGACGACGGCTCAATCAAGAAGTCCGGCATCGAGGCGATTCTGGAAGCCGTGTCCCAGTGCATGCGGCTGGCCGAGGAATACGAAATCACCCAGCTGCTGGTTATGGCCACCTCCGCCCTGCGCGAGGCGCCGAACGGCAACAAAGTGATTCACAAGATCGAGGAACTGATTGGTCAGGGCGTCACTGTGCTGTCTGGCACGGATGAGGCTCGCCTGACCTTCCTGGCCGCCCGCCGTTGGTATGGTTGGGATGCCGGCCGACTGCTGGTGCTGGACATCGGCGGCGGTTCGCTCGAAGTGGCGATGGGCTCCGACGAAGAGCCGACCGTAGCGCTTTCCGCCCCGGCTGGCGCGGGCCGCGTCACCACTGAATTTCTGCCTTCCGGCATGGCCACGCCCGACGAGTTGGAAGACGTGCGTAAGAACGTGCGCAAGATTCTGGAGCCGATGGTCAAGGTTTTCCCGCAATCCAAGCACCCGAATCATGCAGTTGGCACCTCCAAGACCTTCCGCTCGCTGGCTCGCCTGTGCGGTGCGGTGATGCGTGCGCCGGGCCGCGAAGATTCATGGATTATGACTCGTGAGCAGTTGGAAGACTGGATTCCTCGTTTGGCGGCGATCGCGCCTGAGCAGCGCGTGGCTTTGCCCGGCATCACGCCTGAACGCACGATGCAGATTGTGGGCGGCGGCGTGGTGGCCGACGAGATCATGAAGGCCCTGAATATTCAGGAAGTCGAGATCTGCCCGTGGGCGCTGCGTGAAGGCGCGATTTTGCGCTGGCTCGACCAATTCGGCCGCACCCGCCTCGGTTTCTAGTCCTATTGAGGGGAATCACCCAACCGCCACGGTAGCCAACAATGCCGCATGATCAGAGCCCTCGACTTTGACCACCTTGCATTGTCCGGCCTTCATGCCCTGATCAAGCACCACGTGGTCAATACCGGCGAACATTGGCACAGCCGCACGGTTCGTGGGCCATGAGAACGTAAACCCATGTCCGGATTCACGTGCGGCATCCACGAACCGGTCGCCAAGAAAATCACGGAATGGCGTGTGATCGTAAGTGGCGTTGAAATCGCCCATGAAAATATACCGTGTATCCGTATGCTCGCGCATCAGACCCAACTCATCCAGCGATCGCTTCCACTGCCGCCAGTAGCCGGGTACGGGAGCGGTGGTGTGCACGGATACGAATCGAATCTGCTGGCCACCCATATCCACCGTGCCGCCGGGCATGAATGAGGCGCTGGAATTCACGTCATCGTCGGTCGGATCGGCAAGTGGCGTGGCCGACCAGAGGCCGTTACCGAATACGCCGTCAGACGATGAGACCTGCGCATACGGCAGATAATGTTCAATACCAGCCTCATTGAGTTTTTTGACGAAATCCTCGGTGGTCTCCTGCAAAGCAAGCACTTCGACGCGCTGATCGCGAACCAGCTCGACGATGGCTTGCGGGTCGGCCTGCCCCTTATACACATTGAAGGTCATGACGCGCGCGTAGGCATCGCTGGTGTTGGGGGAGGCTGCGGCCACGGCGTTCTGCGCGGCTTGGGGGAGTGGATCGGTCGAGTAGAAGAACGGATATTGCCAATAGCCATTGCATGCGATTGCGGCGATGGCGATTAGTGCGGCAAGGATACACCGCGACACGATGGCCAACAGCAGGGCAATCAAGCCAAGCAACGTGAACCATGGCGTTGCCGATACCACAATCGGCGCAAATGGCAGTTCCTGTAAATCGGCAGGCAGCGCGCGGGCGGCAGCGCCGGCAAGGGCAAGAAGCGCGAACATCGTGGCGAGAAAACCAAGCAGACGATGCCGTTTGTGTGGCTTCACGGCAGACTTGGATACTGGGCGTGCCGTGGCTCTGGCAGAGCGTGGCTTGGCAGCGGCGCGAGCTCGTACGCTTGCGCCTGTGGTAGTACTCCGTGCCTTTGCCATGCTGCCCTTTCCTCCGGCTTGTTTACTGTTACTTTGCTTTTCGTGCGATTTGCCACTGTACCGTGTACGGCTTGTCTTTCAGTGTCTTTTCGCCGTGCGCAAGAGCAGTTCGCACCAAACTGGCACGAAAGACCGGGCCATGACCTGATGTCGGGTTCCTCCATGTGGCTTGCTCAGGTTGCCGGATGGCTTGCGCAAGCTGCCACGCGAACATGATGCGACTGGGCGTGTGGCCGTGTACAATGAAACGTCGTTGCCCGAGTAGCTCAGTGGATAGAGCACCGCTCTCCTAAAGCGGGTGTCGTCGGTTCGAATCCGATCTCGGGCACTTGGCTTCGGAAACATGACGGTATCTCAGCCTCTATTCATCGGTGATGAGCCATAGGCATTAGGCATGTGTAAACGTATAGGTTCCACCATCCATCATCCCGTCATGTGAAACTATGCAAAGACATGTGGGGCTTCACGGTCATCGTGAGGGTCCATGGCTATCGAATACACGGAAGAGAAGCGGTTTACTGTCGAACAGGTTGAGGCGCTGTTCAAGTCGGTTGGTTGGGAATCGGCGCAGTGGCCCGAACGGTTGTTCAAGGCATTGCAGCATTCGGATACGGTAATCAGCGCATGGGATGGCGGCTATTTGGTCGGCTTGGTTCGCGTGCTCGACGATACGGGAGGGGGCGAAAGTGGCGGAGTGTGCTGATCGGGGGCAACGTACGTAGTCATTGACGGTTATCCCGTAGTAATGTTCACGATACGACCCCTTGTCCATACAGTGAAAATAACGGCTGGCGTCCGACGCGGCTGCGCTATGACTAGAGACCATGAGTGAAGACAAACAGTATGACTTCTATGTGGCCGGTCCGTTCTTCGATCCTGAACAAACGGCAAGTATGGAACGTTTGGAAAAGATATTGGAAGACCATGGCAAGGTACTGTTCAAGCCGCGGTTTGTCAGCCAGATCGAAGAAGTAGGCCCTGAAGGATGCTTTGCGGACGATATCCATGGCATTAATGCTGCTAAAGCCGTGGTCGCCAATCTTATGGACGAGGATCCGGGCACGATGTTCGAAATCGGATATGCACATGCGCTGGGAATTCCGGTGTACGGCTATTTCGAGAACCTTACACCAATGGATCGTGTCAATCTGATGATTGCGCAAGCGGTCGAACTGGTTTTCGCCGGTCCTGATGATGTGGCGAAATACTTGGAAACCGGCGAACATACGGAAGTCGATTACATTCAGTTCTAAACAGCTCTAACAGGTTCTCTGCAAGCAGGGTTGGCGGCGTTCTCGTACATAGTCATGTACGGGAACGCCGCAGTGGTATAGGGGTATTCCAACAAGCGGCATAATGGGGTCGTGGGAAAACCAGTCGGATACAAGTGAAGTGTCTGAATTTCGTAAGGAGTGCCGTTATGAGTAACCACAATCCCATGAATATTGCCACCGACTTTGCCAAGGCCACGGGAGGAACCGCTCGCAAAGTTGTTGCTTTGACCGATAAAGGTCCGTTGAATGGCTTTAAGAAATTCCTGTCGCGCGGATCGATGATTGATATGGCGGTAGGTGTGGTGATGGGCTCTGCCGTTACCGCTGTGGTCAATTCCATCGTCGACAATCTCATCAGTCCATTAATCGGCATGATTGGCGGCGTACCGGATCTTTCCGGACTGCTGACCATCACGTTCAACAACTCGACTGTTTCATTTGGTGCGATTCTTAACGCGCTGATTAACTTCCTGCTTGTTGGCGTGGCGGTGTATTTCTGCGTGATTTTGCCGATTAATAAGCTTCGTGATCTCACTGCTGCCCAGGATGAGGCTGACGCTGAAGAACAGGGGCCTAGCGTTGAAGAGCAGACTCTCGCCACGCTGCAGGAGATTCGCGACGAGCTGAAAAAGGCCAATAACTCCGCCGAGTAATCTGCTGAATGTACGGTGCGACAGATTTACCTGGTTTGCCCGAAATAACGGATTGCCGGGGCCATTTGGTCTGGACAATCCGTTGTTTCGCGCGTGTTTTGTAGCATCCGTGGAGTTACATGGGGAGTATGACTGAAAACATCGCTGATAAGGCCATAAACGATACTCGTATCGTCAAGCAGTTCACCAATCCCGTCAAGGAGCCGATTGACAGCGACATCAACCTGTTCGATCTGCTCGATAACCGCGCCAAGCGCGATCCCGAAGGTGCCATGATCGAATACAAGGGCGATGATGGCACTTGGCACCCGTACAGCGCCCAAGTATTCCGTGACATGGTCATCGACTTGGCCAAGGGCCTGGTCGGACTTGGTGTCAACAAGGGCGATTCAGTCGCCATCGTCTCGCGCACCCGCTGGGAATGGACCGCGCTGGATATGGCGATCATGTCCATCGGCGCGCTCACCGTGCCGGTGTACGAGACCAACTCCGCCAGCCAGGTCAGCTGGATTTTCAACGATTCCAAAGTCACGCTCGCCATCGCCGAAGATGACGGGCAGCGTGACAAGATCGAATCCGTGCGCGATGAGGTGCCCACCCTGCGCAACGTGTTCGTAATCGAGGCCGGCGGTCTGAACGCCATCAAGACCTACGGCGAAAGCGTCACCGACGCCGAATTCTGGGAATACAAGGAAGCCTCCCACGGCGACGACCGCGCCACCATCGTCTACACATCCGGCTCTACAGGCACCCCGAAGGGCGTGGAACTGACCCACCGCAACTTCGCCTTCCTGGTGCTTTCCGCGCTGCAGTACATGCCTCGTGCCGGCGCATGGCCCAACCGCCGTCTGCTGCTGTTCCTGCCGTTGAGCCATGTGTTCGCCCGATTCCTGGAATTCTTCAGTTTTGGCGGCACGATTTCGCTGGCCTTGAGCTCCAATATGAAGACGATGGTCAAGGACTTCGAGACCTTCGGCCCCACGCTGCTGCTTGCCGTGCCGCGTGTGTACGAGAAGGTCTACAATGCCGCCTCCCAGCGCGCCGGCACCGGATTCGCTGGCAAGATGTTCATGCGCGCCGCCGAGAACGCGCGCGAATGGTCCAAGGCCGAGCAGAAGGGTGAGCAGCTGCCGATTACCGGACGCATCGCCCACGCCTTCTACGAGCAGGTGGTGTACAAGAAGATTCGCACGATTTTCGGTCCGAACGCCGACTTCGCCATCACCGGCGGCGCTCCGATGGACTCCGAGCTTTCCCACTTCTTCAACGGCATCGGCATGCCGGTGCTGGAAGGCTACGGCATGACCGAAACCTGCGGCCCGGTGTGTGTGAGCTTGCCGGAAGACAACCGCATCGGCACCATCGGCATGCCGATGTGCGGTATCACTGCGGGCATCGCCGAGGACGGCGAGCTGGTGGTCAAAGGACCGCTGGTGTGCAAGGGCTACCACAACAACCCCGGAGTCACTACCCAGCAGATCACTGATGGCTGGCTGCACACCGGCGATCTGGGCGATATCTCCGAAGACGGCTTCATCTCCATCACCGGCCGTAAGAAAGACCTCATCATCACCGCTGGTGGCAAGAACGTGTCGCCGGGTCTGCTTGAGGCTTCCGTGATGACCTCGCCCGTGGTCAACCAGTGCTTGGTTATTGGTGATAAGAAGCCGTTCGTGGCCGCTCTGGTCACGCTGGATCTGGCGGATGCCAACAAATGGCTGGAATCCCAGGGTGCCAAGCCGGAACCCGATCTGGCCTCGCTGGCCAAGAACGCCATCGTTCACGCCGAGGTAGAGCGTGCGGTGAACGCCGCCAACGAGGGCGTTTCCCGCGCCGAGTCGATTCGTAAGTTCGAGATTCTGCCAGACGAATTCACCGAGGCCAACGGCATGCTGACCCCGAGCCTGAAGACCCGTCGCGCGCAAATCGTTGAGCACTATCGCGAGCTCATTGACGACGTGATCTACGTGCCGCTGAAGAAGTAGCTATCAACTCCCTCTGATCCAAAAAATAAGCTCTCTCTGACGAGGGAACTGTCAGCCGCAGGCTGACTGGGAGAGACCGCGGCTAGCCCGCGAAACAACAAGGCCGGGTGCGACTTGCACCCGGCCTCAGCTTATTCAGTCCAAAATCGCCGAAACATAATCGGCGGCGGCCTGATCCAGCTCCGCATCGCCGATGGTGGCGGTGCCCTGCACCAGGAACGGCTCAGCATAGTTCATGCCGATCTTGTACGCCACGACCTCAAACGGGCTCAGCAGCTCCTCCATGGTGTGGCTGTACTCGCCATCCTTGCGGTACTTGGCGGCGTCGGAACCAGTGGTGACCACCAGCTTGAGCTCCTTGCCCTTGAGTGCGTGGCCTCCACCGTAGGCCCAGCCTGCGGTGATGACCTCGTCTTCCCATTCCTTGAGCAGCGCGGGGGAGGAGTACCAGTAGAACGGGAACTGGAGGATTACGCGGTCGGCGGCCTCCAGCAGCTCGTGCTCTGTGTCGGCGTTGACGGAGAAGTTCGGATATTCGGCGTATTCGTCGCGCACGATGATGTCGTCCTCGCCTTGTGCGGCGAGTTCGGCGAGCAGGCGGGCGTTCACGCGCGAGCCGTCCTTAAGATGCGGATGGAATACAAGAATCAACGTTGACATGGGATTTCCCTTCTATAAACTGCTGCCAATGTGGCCTAATCACCACTATCGTATGCCGGGAAGCAGAACTCAGTCCAGTCCGGACTCAGGTGCGAGCCGCGGGATGCCGCGCCGGGAGGCAACTCAGTCGAGGTTGGACTGCGTGCCTGCGGTGGCTTCGTTGGCGGCTTGCTCGGCTTGTGCTTGGTCGAGCTTGGCACGGACGTCGTTGAGCAGACCCTGGGCGCGCTTGGCCAAGGCCTCGCCGATCTCCCATTGACGCATCGACTGGTCAAGATTGAGGCCGCCGGTTTCCAGTGCCTGGACAGCCTGAATCAGCTTGTCGCGCGCCTCCTCATATGGCATCTGGGCGATGAGCTCGCGTTCCTTGTCCGTCAGGGACGTGGCGGGGGTGTTCTTGTCGGTGGATGTGGCGTTTTCGGTCATGATGTTCTCCTTATATATACGGTATATATGCGTGGCTGCGTATGGCGTGTCACGCGGTTGCGGATGTGGTGGTTGCGGTAATGACACCCTTCTTCAAGGTGACGGTGATGCCATCCCCAGGGCTTACCTGCGAAGCATCGTCTAGTACGTGGCCATCGGCGGACTGCACCACCGCATAGCCTCGGTTCAACGTGGATTGCGGGCTGAGTGCGGTCAGTGAGGCGTGAGCTCGCTCGACGGTGAGCTGGGCATCGTCCACGATGCGTCGCAGCCCGATATCGAGCCGTTGCAACGAGTCGTCAATTAAGCGCTGATGAGGCTCAAGCATGGTGTGCGGCTGTGTCAGGCTCGGGCGGTTCGCATATCCCTCGATAAGTCGAATCTCGTTCTCCACGCGCGAACGGACCCGCAGTCGCATACGGTCGATGGCACCTTCGATGAGCTGCGACTGCTCACGCACATCCGGCACCACGCGCTTGGCCGCATCGGTAGGGGTGGAGGCGCGCAGATCGGCGACCAGATCCAGCAATGTCCAGTCATCCTCATGCCCGATGGAGGAGATTAATGGTGTAGTGCAGGCATACGCCGCACGAACCACACGCTCATCCGAGAAACCGATGAGATCCTCAAACGAGCCGCCGCCACGGGCCACGATGATCACATCCACGCTCGGGTCGGCATCGAGTTGTGCAATGGCCTGAACCACCTCGGCCGGGCATTGCTCGCCCTGAACATGCACATGGACCACCTTGAAGGTTACGGAAGGCCAACGAAGGTTCACATTGGTGATCACATCGCCTTCCGCACGTGCCTGAGGTGCGCAAATCAGGCCAATAGTCTTCGGAAACTCCGGGAGAGGCAGTTTGTGATCGGCGTCGAACAGGCCCTCGCCCTTAAGCTGCTTGCGCAATTCGTCGATCATGGCCTTGAGGCTGCCACCGGCTCCGACCTTGAGAATCGTGTCCCCGCGCAACGACAGCGAAGTGCGCTTCATCCACAGGTTCGGTTTGCCGTGAATCACCACGCGGTCGCCCTGAACGAACTGGCTGGCCGCGGCCGCGAACCTGCCGAAGCCATTGACTTCCATGGCGATATCCTCGAAGTCGTCGCGCAGCGTGATGTAGGCCGAGCCGGCGCGACGGGTATTGATCTGCGTGATCTGGCCGGTGACCCACGCGGACGGCCATCGTTCCACGGCACCGTAGAACTTCTGGCTCAGCACGCTTACCGGCCACGGATTTTGCGCGGTGGTTTCAGCGGCGCGTGCAGGCAGCTGATCGATAGGGCGAGGCTCATTCGGCAGATTGATGGCGCCCCGATCGGGCGCGAAAGTGCCTTGACCCGGCTCAAAGCCAGACGAGGCCAGTGAAGCGGCGGTCGGTGGACGGCCGGTAGATGAGTAGCCCATTGCAGTAGTCATGCACTCCACTATAAGTGCGTTGGTTGATGACGGTAAAAATTTACCGTCGCCTGAAAACGGTGTGATGATGAATGCAAGAACCGTACGAAGCGATGTATCAGCCGATGATGGAGATGGTCTGGTGCATCAGAAGAAAGGAGTCATTATGGCGAAGAAACGGGTGCTATGAAGAGGAGTGAGATATGCGTTGCACTGACGATTGAGAGTCGTCAGTGAGCTCGCTGTGCGACACGCGAGCAGAAAACAGTTACGCTAATCACACACTTGTAGTTTTGGCGAAAAATAGCCGAAAAACCCTATAAATAGTTCGACACACCACTGTTGAGCACTAGATATAGGGGTGGGGATGCCGTATTCTTCTAGAGGTTCAAGAAAACGATATCAATGTAATTTCGTGTGGCCCACGTCGAGTGCGGCCAAAATGCGGAACTCAGGAGAGTGTTCGCCTTATAGGAAAGGGGTGCCCGATGGGCGCACAGGTGCTGGAGGAAACCGTCACCGATAACGAGACCAAGGTGGCCGCCAAGGCCTCCACCGTGCTCGTTGAGAAGCGTGATGGTCGTGTGGTCGACTTCGACCCCATCAACATCATCTCTGCGGTCAAGTCTGCTTTCGGCGACCTGAACAAGGAAGTCGGCCCCGAAGAAGATGCCATGATCCGTGGTTTCGCCAACCAAGTCGAAGGCGAAATCAAGGGGCGTTACACCGGCCCCGCCAAAATCGAGGACATCCAGAATCTCGTGGAGCACGCCCTCATTGACGCCCACCTGTACGATGTGGCTCGCGCCTACACCAATTACCGTCTCGACAAAGACATTCAGCGTGCCAAGGCCACTGATGTCAACGAGGCCGTTGCTCGCTTCATTAATCATGACCCGACCCTGATTCACGAGAACGCGAACAAGGATTCCAACGTCTACTCCACCCAGCGTGATCTGCTGGCCGGTGCCGTGTCCAAGGCCGCCGCGTTCAACATGCTGCCGCCGGCGGTGTCCAACGCCCACATGAAGGGCGACATTCACTTCCACGATGCCGACTATTCGCCGTTCACTGCCCAGTCCAACTGCTCCTTGCCGAACTTCTGGGACATGTTGGCCAATGGCTTCACTCTTGGCAACGCTCCGATGGCTTCCCCGAAGTCCATCGCCATTGCGGCCACCCAGATTACCCAGATCATGAAGGACGTGGCCTCCAGCCAGTATGGTGGCCAGACCGCCAACCGTGCCGACGAGCATCTTGCCCAGTATGCCAAGAAGGATTACGAGAAGTTCCTTGAGGAAGCTCGTGAGACCATCCCCGACGGCATGCCGGTTGAATTCGCCCGTCGTCAGGTCGAGAGCGCCAAGAAGAACGAGCCCGCCAAGCTGCATTTCGGTTCCCGTGAACCGCTGCCGATGGACACCCCGTTCCACACCGACGTTGACGAACTTGAGCAAGAGCGTGAAATCCTCGCCAAGATTCGTACCCGCAAGGCCATCTATGATGCCATGCAGACCATGGAATACCAGATCAACTCCAACCGTGTGTCCAACGGCCAGACCCCGTTCGTGACTGTCGGCTTTGGTCTCGGCACCGACTGGTTCTCTCGTGAAGTGCAGCGCGCAATCCTGCTGAACCGTATTCGCGGCCTCGGCAAGGAACACCACACCGCCATCTTCCCGAAGCTCGTCTTTACTGTGAAGCACGGCGTGAACGCCGACCCGGGTGACCCGAACTACGATCTGAAGCAGCTTGCCCTCGAGTCCGCCACCAAGCGCATGTACCCGGATGTGGTGTTCTACGAGAACATCGTCAAGATCACAGGCTCCTTCAAGGCTCCGATGGGTTGCCGCTCCTTCCTGCAGGGTTGGATCAACCCGGAGACCGGCAAGGATGAAGAAGACGGCCGTATGAACCTCGGCGTGGTCACCGTCAACGTGCCGCGTATCGCCATCGAATCCCACGGTGACAAGGCTCGCTTCTGGAAGCTGTTCGACGAGCGTATGGAAGTCGCCCATCAGGCCCTCCAGTTCCGCATCATGCGCTGCAAGGAAGCCACCCCGGTCAACGCCCCGACCCTGTTCCGCTTTGGTGCGTTTGGTCGTCTTGGTGCCAACGACAACGTGGACCAGCTGTTCAAGAACGAGCGTGCCACCGTGTCGCTCGGCTACATCGGCCTTGCCGAGACCACTGCGGTCTTCTATGGCAAGAACTGGATTCGCGACCACGGCTGGGATCCGGAAGGCAAGGAGTTCGCGCTGTCCATCGTCAAGCGCATGAACGAGCTGTGCAAGCAGTGGAGCAAAGCGGAGGGTTACCACTATTCCGTGTACTCCACTCCGGCTGAATCCCTGACCGACCGCTTCAACCGCATGGACCGTGAAAAGTTCGGCCGTATCGAAGGCGTGACTGATCACGACTTCTACACCAACTCCTTCCACTACCCGGTGTGGTTGCAGCCCACTCCGATGGAGAAGCTCAGCTACGAGAAGGACTTCCCGTACTACGCTTCCGGCGGCTTCATCAACTACTGCGAGTACCCGTGCCTGCAGGACAACCCGAAGGCGCTCGAAGCCGTGTGGGATTACGCCTACAACATCGGCATCGGCTACCTGGGTACCAACACCCCGATCGACCACTGCTTCGTGTGCGGCTTCCAGGGCGACTTCGAGCCGACCGAGGAAGGCTTCAAGTGCCCGGAGTGCGGTAACTCCAACCCGGACAAGTGCAACGTCACCAAGCGCACCTGCGGCTATCTCGGCAGCCCGGTCCAGCGCCCGATGGTGCACGGCCGTCACGAGGAAATTGCCCACCGAGTCAAGCACATGAGCGGCGAAACCGGTCGTGTGACGCTGGATGACGGAACCACTCGCGAGTGGTTCGAAGAGACCAAGTAGGGTTTATACTTGCTCCCGCTGACGGGAGCTGTAGAGCGTAAGCGAGACTGAGGGCGGTCATCCTTTATGGTGTTGACCACCCTCAGTCCGTCTGATGACGGACAGCTCCCGCCAGCGGGAGCTAATGCTTTCCGTAAGGAGGGAATCATGCCGGAGCTGCATACGACCAAGCCCGAACCCAAGCGCCATGACTTTGTGGCCGGCGAGACCGGGCGTGGCCCCTCCGTACCCTCCAACGGTCTTGCCAACGATCCGAAAGCCGGTCAATGGGATGGCCGGCGCATGTCCAAGCGGATGATCGCCGACTACAAAACCTTCATTGTCACCGACGGAGAAGGCGTGCGCAACTCCCTTTACGTCTCCGGTTGCCCCTTCCACTGCGTCGACTGCTTCAACGCCTCCATCTGGGATTTCCAAGCCGGCCACGAATACACGCAAAAACTTGAAGACAAAATCATCGAAGATCTGAAAGCCCCATGGGTGCAAGGCATTACGTTCCTTGGCGGCGAGCCATTCCTCAACACTCCCGTGCTGGTGCCGCTCGCACAACGTATCCGCCAGGAATTCGGTCATACCAAAGATATCTGGTCGTGGACCGGCTACACATGGGAAGAACTCATGCGCCCCGGAGAAACCCCAGACAAGCTTGAATTGCTACATCTCATCGACATTCTCGTCGACGGCCGCTACCTCAGAGACCAGAAGGACTCGCTGCTGCAATTCCGCGGCTCCAGAAACCAGCGCATCCTCGATGTGCCCAAGTCTCTGGAAGCCGGCGAACCGGTCATCTGGGCCAAGCTCCACGATCAAGAACGAGATATCCCCGAAATCTATTTGAAAGACCGCGAAGCCGGCGAAGGCCAACAGGCCTCGTAGTAGCAGTTCTGGAATGCCGCACTCAGCAATATCGTTGGAACTGTTGGGAAAAGGCCTTCCCGTGAGCGAAATCGCCTCGCCTCGTGCCATGTTGGGCAGGTGGTCGGACTAATATTCCATAAGAAGTAGCCGGGCGAAGCCGTCCGCAGGGTATCTGCCAGCCGTCCCGAAACGGTTCATGATGCCTCAAAGCGTGCACTCCCGGAAGTCGGAATTAAGAGGAACACATGGTTGACATCGCCACTGACGCGAGCGTAAAGCCCGCTTCACACCCGAAGCCCCTGCGTGTGGGATTGGACATCGGTTCCACCACCGTCAAGGCCGTGGTGCTTGATCAGTCCGATTCCCTGGGAGACACCCTCTTCTCCGATTACCGACGCCACCACGCCAACGTGCGTGCCACCGTGGCCGGCCTGTTGGTCGACATCCACAAGAAGCTTGTGGACCTCGGACGCGGCGATGAACCGATTCGCCTGTCTATCACCGGTTCCGGCGGTCTGGCGCTTGCTGACAATCTGCATGTGCCTTTCATTCAGGAGGTCATCGCCGAAACCGAGGCAATCGACAAGGAATACCCGCAGGCCGATGTCATCATCGAGCTCGGCGGCGAGGACGCCAAAATCACCTACCTGAAACCCACGCCCGAACAGCGCATGAACGGTTCGTGCGCAGGTGGTACCGGCGCGTTCATTGACCAGATGTCCACACTGCTCGACACCGACGCCGCCGGCCTCAACGAGATGGCCAAGAGCTACGAGAACCTGTATCCAATCGCCTCGCGTTGTGGTGTGTTCGCCAAAACCGATTTGCAGCCGCTCATCAATGATGGTGCCGCCAAGCCCGATTTGGCCGCCTCCATCTTCACCGCAGTGGCCACGCAGACCATCGCCGGCCTGGCTTCCGGACGCCCGATTCACGGCACCGTCATCTTCCTCGGCGGCCCGTTGTTCTTCATGTCCGAGCTGCGCGCCGCATTCCAGCGCGCGCTTGAGGGCAAGGTCGACGAATTCATCGTGCCGACCGACGCCCACTTGTACGTGGCCTACGGTTCGGCATTGCAGGCCGACATAGACTCCGACGATCAGGGCAATTATTTCGAGGCCCACACGTGCGACGATATCCTGAAGCGTCTGGACGAGCTGAAGAACCTGCCTTCCAACACGCCCACCATGCCGCCGCTGTTCCCCACCGAGGCCGATCGCGAGGACTTCAACAAGCGCCACCACAAGGAACACATCCACATCGGCACCCTTGAAGGCGCGCACGGCCCGCACTTCCTGGGCATCGACGCTGGTTCCACCACCATCAAGGCCACGCTCGTCAACGACGACCGTGAAATCGTCTGGTCCAGCTACGCCAACAACGAAGGCAGCCCGCTGACCGCCGCCATCAACATCGTCAAGAAGATTCAGTCTGAGCTGCCCGAAGGCGCGTGGATCGCACGCTCCTGCGCCACCGGATACGGCGAAGGCCTCATCACCACCGGACTGCACTTGGACGAGGGCGTGGTGGAGACCATGGCCCACTATCGTGGCGCCGAAATGGTCAGCCCCGGCGTCACCGCCGTCATCGACATCGGCGGCCAGGATATGAAGTACTTGGCCATCACCGATGGCGTTATCGATTCAATCGCCGTCAACGAGGCCTGCTCGTCCGGCTGTGGTTCGTTCCTGCAGACCTTCGCCATGTCCATGGGCCTGACGATTCAGGAATTCACGCAAAAGGCTCTGGCTTCCACCCATCCGGTGGACCTCGGTTCGCGTTGCACCGTGTTCATGAACTCCTCGGTCAAGCAGGCGCAGAAGGAAGGCGCCTCCATCGAGGACATCGCTGCCGGCCTGTGCTACTCCGTGGTGCGCAACGCCCTGTACAAGGTCATCAAGTTGCGTGATTCCGGCGAACTCGGCGACACTGTGGTGGTCCAGGGCGGTACGTTCCTCAACGACGCCGTGCTGCGCGCCTTCGAGCTGCTCACCGAACGTCAGGTCACCCGCCCGAACATCGCCGGCCTTATGGGCGCGTTCGGCGCGGCCCTCACCGCCCGCATGCACTACGAGGACATCGCGGACGACGACAACGCGCACGTCGGCGCGGACGGGCGTTCCGTCGACGCGGCGGCGGCTGAGGAGTCCGCCGCCGGCGACGAGCCGAACGCCGCCGCGCACGCCGGCGAAATCGTCGTCGACGGCGTGCGCCACACCGTCTCGTCAATCCTCACCGGCGAAGCCCTCAACGAAATGTCGATGACCACCGAACGCGACGTGTGCAAGCTGTGCCAGAACCACTGCAAGCTCACCATCACCACGTTCTCCGACGGCTCCCGCTTCGTGACCGGCAACCGTTGCGAACGCGGCGGCGATGCCAAGAAGAAACGCTCCGACCGTCCGAACCTGTACGACTACAAGTACAAGCGCTGCTTCGCCTACCGCCGCCTCACCGACAAGAACGCCACCCGAGGCGAGATTGGCATTCCGCGCGCGCTCAACATGTACGAGAACTACCCGTTCTGGTTCACGCTGCTCACCTCGCTCGGTTTCAAGGTGATGATCTCCGGCCGTTCCAGCCACGAACTGTTCGAAACCGGCATCGAATCGATCGCCTCCGAGAACATCTGCTACCCGGCCAAGCTCGTGCACGGCCACATCAAATGGCTTCTCAACAAGGGCATGAAGACGATCTTCTACCCGTGCGTCAGTTACGAGGACAACCTCGTGCCCAACACGGACAACCACTACAACTGCCCGGTCGTCGCCAACTATCCGCTCGTCGTCGGCGCGAACATGCCCGAACTGCGTGACCCCGACGTGCGCTACATGCACCCGTACTTCAACCTCGCCAACCACGAGCTCATGGTCGACCGTATCGTCGAGGAGTTCGCATGGGCGAGCGTCAGCCGCGAAGAGGCCGAAACTGCTGTCAAGGCCGCCTACGCCGAAGACAAGGTCTTCAAACACGACGTCCAGCAGGAAGGCCTCAAAGCCCTCGCCTACATGAAGGAGCACGACTGCCGCGGCATCGTGCTTGCCGGACGCCCCTACCACATCGACCCGGAAATCAACCACGGCATCCCCGAAACCATCTGCGCGCTCGGCATGGTCGTCCTCTCCGAGGATTCGATCTGCGAACTGCAGCCGGGGGAGAAGCTCGACCTGACCGACTTCCTGTCCGAAGGCGAAGAGGACCCGCGCAAGAAGAACGCGAACGGATTCCGCCACGTCGACGACCGCAAGGTCACCGTCAACCGCATGCCGTTGCGCGTCACCAACCAGTGGGCCTACCATTCGCGCCTCTACGCGGCCGCGCACTTCGTCGCCTCCTATCCGGGCCTCGAACTCGTGCAGCTCAACTCGTTCGGCTGCGGCCTCGACGCCATCACCACCGACCAGGTGGCCGAGATCCTCGCCGACAAGGCCGACGTGTACACGCTGCTCAAGATCGACGAGGTCTCCAACCTCGGCGCGGCGAAGATCCGCCTGCGCTCGCTCAAGGCCGCCGTCGAGGAACGCGAGGCGAACAAGGCGCGCATGGCCAAGGCCGCGCTCGCCACGTCCGACGAGTCCGGTTCCGCCGAGTCCGACGCCCCGCGCAACGCGGCTCACGCCGCCGCGCAGGCCGCCGCCCGCAAGGCGCAGGAGCAGGCCGAATCCGATCTCGCCACCGCGCAGGCCGCGCTCGCCGAAGCGCAGGCCGCCGTCGCCGCCGCCGAAGCGAAGGTTAAGGCCGCCGACAGGCCCGTGGACGCGGCCGATGCCGGCAGCGACGCCGCCGCCCCCGCGAACGCGCCGAAGTCCACCGGATTCCGCAAGACCGGCTCCAAGGCGCCCACGCCGGGCCGTCAGGTCCTGCTCGACGCGACGATGGCCGCGAACCCGAAGCTCACCAAGGCGATGCGCGACGCGTCCAAGCGCGCCGCGAAGCGCGACATCGCCGATGTGCGTCTCGCCGCGCTCGGCGACGGCACCACGAACGATGCCGCGAACGCCAAGTCGAAGTCCGCGAAGTCGAAGTCCGGCCACAACAACGCGACCATGTCCCGTTACGCGCACCGTGAGAAGTTCGTCAAGGACATGAAGAAGGACTACACGATCGTCGCCCCGCAGATGAGCCCGATCCACTTCTCCCTCGTCGAATCGGTGATCCGCTCCGGCGGCTACAAGTTCGACATCCTCAAGCACGCCTCGCGCGAAGACGTGGAGACTGGCCTCAAATACGTGAACAACGACGCCTGCTATCCGGCCATCATGGTCATCGGACAGCTCATCGACGCGATTCTCGAAGGCAAATACGATCCAGACAAGGTGTGTCTCGCGATTACGCAGACCGGCGGCATGTGCCGAGCCACCAACTACTTCGGCCTGATCCGCAAGGCCCTGATCGACGCGGGTTACCCGCAGATCCCGGTCATCGCGATCTCCACGCAGGGCCTGGAGGACAATCCGGGCTTCAAGGTGACGCCCGCGCTGCTGCACCGCACCGTCAAGGCGCTGATCCTCGGCGACCTGCTCATGAAGTGCCTGTACCGCGTGCGCCCGTACGAGGTGGAGAAGGGCGCGGCGAACCGCCTGTACGAGCAGTGGGACGTGATCGTGCGCGAGGCGCTCGAACACCACGGCTTCTCGAAGACGGCCGCGAAGACCCCGTGGCTCAAGCGCCGCTACCTGCCGTACCCCGTGCTCGCCCGAGAGATCGTGAAGAGCTTCGACGCTCTGCCGTTGAAGGACGTGCCGCGCAAGGTGCGCGTCGGCGTGGTCGGCGAGATCCTCGTCAAATACCAGCCGGATGCGAACAACCATGTCGTCGACGTCATCGAATCGCAGGATTGCGAGGCCGTGGTGCCCGGCATCATGGAGTTCATGACCACGCGCCCGTACATCACCGACTGGAACGAGAAGTATCTCGGCACCGGCGGCAACAAGACGTTGTACGCGCTCATGCGTTGGAGCCTCGACCGCTACAACGCGCCGATCAAGGCGGCCATCGCCACCTCTCACGGCAAGTTCAAGCAAGACGATCCGATGCCCGAACTCGTCGAGAAGGCTGCCGAGGTCACGTCGATCGGCGTGCAGGCCGGCGAAGGCTGGCTGCTCACCGCCGAGATCCTCGAGCTTATCGAACAGGGATGCCCGAACGTGATCTGCGCGCAGCCGTTCGCCTGCCTGCCGAACCATGTGACCGGCCGCGGCATGTTCGGCAAGATCCGCCGCCTGCACCCGGAGGCCAACATCGTGTCCATCGACTACGATCCGGGCGCCTCCGAGGCGAACCAGCTCAACCGCATCAAGCTGATGATCGCGGCCGCGAAGAAGGCGCACAAGGCGAAGTTCGCCGACGGCGACGAGCCGCAGGGCTTCACTGCCGCCGACTGACCTCAAACCGACGTCCAACCGACGCCCGGTCGGCACCAGACCGGCGCAGACCGGGCAAACCGGTCTGCGGCCTACGACAAGGCGGGTGTCCCATTCCGTATGGAACGGGACACCCGCCTTATTCGTTCTGGTGCTTTTCGGCCGGCACCGGTCACACCCGTCCTACCCGAGCCTGCCTGCCGTGAACCGGTACAGCGCGTCCCATGGCAGGTCGGTCACGTCGATCGCTTCGGCGCGCTGGCTCACGAGCTCGTCGTAACGTTCCGACCGCATCTGCGCCTTCACGTTGCCGCGCACCTCGTCCAGCGGAGCCTTCCCGTCGACGCCGTCCTTTGTCCAGTCGTGCTCGTCGTAGTAGCGTCGCACCTCGTCGTCGGACAGGCTCATGCCGGGGTTCGACTCGTCGCCCGTATAGGCGTTCTTCAACGCGGACAGTTCGTAGCTCAGGTAGCTGTCGATGTCGAAGCCGGTACGGCCGTAGACGATGCCGCCGTCCGATTTCAGTTCCGCGTTGCCGCTGTTCACGGCCTCCATGCGCGCGACGATGCTCGCATAGGAGTCGTCGGCCACCTGCCCGAGATCCACGCCGATGAGGTACGCGGCGTGCCGACGTCGCAGTTCGTCGATGGCACGGCTCGCGAGCCAACGGCACGGGACCTCGCCGTCGTGCGCCTTATCCCAGCCGTCCTCGGCCGGGTCGACGCCGTACGTCTGCCGAAAGTACAGCCGCGCCGCGCCGTGTTGCGCCTTGAGCGCCGCGACGTACTCCTTGCGTTCGATGACGGTGTCGCCGAAGACGATGGTGGGGAACATGTCGGAATCCTCGCTTGCATTGGAGCCGGTATCGGAGCCGATGCCGGCGGATGCGCCCGCGCCCGCAGGCGTGCCTGCGGGCGCGAAGGCGCCGTCGCCGTGCGTGACGACGGCGACGGTCAATGTGACGAGCAGGACCGCCGCCACCGCGACTGCGGCGATGGCGGCGGCGAACCGGTGCCTACGTGGCATCGGTCACCTGCGGCGACGGGCCGCGGCGGCCAGTCCGATGCCGGCGGCCGCGGTCAGCGCGACCATCGCGGCCGCGCCGGCCACGTCGGCGCCGGTGGCGGTCAGCTTGCCGCCGGTGGTCGCGCCGTCGCTGCCGGAACCGGTGGAACCGTTGCCGGAACCGGAACCGTTGCCCGTGCCGGAACCGTTGCCCGTGCCGGAACCGTCACCCGGCTTGGTGTCGGGGCCGGGGTCGGGGTCCGGGTCGGGCGTCGGATCGGGATCGGGGTTCGGATCCGGTTTCGGGTTCGGGTCCGGTTTCGGGTTCGGGTCCGGATCGACCGGCTTCTTCTCCAATCCGTCGATGGCGTCACGCAGTGCGTTCTGCGCGGTCTCGACCTGTTCGGCGGTGGCGGCATCGTCGTCCAGCACGGTCTGCGCGGCGTCGCGCGCGGCGACGAGCGCGGCCCACGACTCATCCGTGTAGTCCGACTCGGCCAATCCCAGAGCCTCCTCGACCGTGGCCTTCAGCGTGGACTTGTCCACCGGAACGGGTTCGGGGCCCGGCGTGGAGGCGGCCATGTAGGCGATGACCGGGGAGATGTGCGCGGACGGCTTGTTCATGCCGGACGCGGACGTCGCGGTGACGCGGATCCAATCGCCCGCCTCGACCGCGATCTCGCCCTTGTCGGCGACGCAGTTGGCGAACTCCTCGGAACGCTGCTTGGAGACGGTCAGGTCGGCGAAGCACACCACCTTGTCGTCGTGCATGAGACGAAGCGTCAACGCCTTGCCGTTGCTGCCGTCCTGGCGCAGGTACGGCTCGTCCTCGCGGATGGACACCTTCACCGTGCCGGCCTTCGGCGCCTTCCACGCCATGGCGGAGCCACCAGCGGACGCGGGCGAATCGCTGATCAGGCCATGGATGGCGGAGCGGTCGGTGGGCAGGCTGTGGTTCGCGTAGTCCACGCCCGGACCGTAGTAGGTCTCGTACATCCAGTTCGGATACGTCGCGTCGAAGTCGGCGATATCCGACCACACGCCGTCGGCCTCGGTCTGACGCTGCCCGTACCAGATCGGACCCTGCACGCGCACCTGGAAGTCGTTCACCCAATCCCACGTGGTCTTCGACTTCACCACGTAGTCGTCGGACACGGTGGAACCTTTCGCGGAGAAGCGGAGCACGTCGTTCTCGGCGAGTTCTGCGCCGGCCTCCAACCGCACGCCGTCACGGTACACGCCCTTATCGGCGCCGGACGGTTCGGCCGTCACCTTGGCGAGCAGCTGCGCGACGGTCATCGGACTGTCGGCGGAGAACGGCGCGTAGACGACGTTCACACCGTCGACAGTCGCGGTCTCCAACTCGGACGAGCCGAGCGCGGCGGGCGCGGTCACCTCGAAGCGGGCGGTGGAGGAGACGCTGGCGCCGTCGTCGGCGAACGTCACCGTGACGGGCACGGTGACGGTGCCGCCGACCCTGCTGTTCAGCGTGACCGTGCCGTTCGCCATGTCGACACTCGCGCCGGCCGGCGCGTTCGCGCCGAGCGCGAACGTCGTGCCTTCCGGCACAGACGCGGCCGCGCCGTCCGCCTTCAGCGTGAACTTCGGCGTGCGCTTCAGGTCCGTGCCGGCGTCGCCGCGCACGGTCGGGTACAGCACGTTGAGACGCTGCGCGTGCGATTGCGCGACACGGAACGTGACGGTCGTCTCGTCGCTCGAACCGTCCGCGTACGTGACGACGACGGTGCGGGTGACGGTCGCGCCGTACTGTCCGGCGGCGGGCGTGAAGGTGACGGCGCCGGTGGACGCGTCGATGACGGGCGAGGCCTCGCCCTCATCGCCGCCGTCCTTGAAGGCGAACGCGACGCCGTCCGGCGCGTCGGCCTCGCCGCCGTCCGCGGTGAACGCGGCGGCGACGGCCGACTGCGTGCCGACGACGGCGTCCGTCGCGGCGTACGAGACGTCGTAGCGCACGTTCTGCTTCGGCGCGGCGGGCGCCTTGTCCTCATATGTGATGACCGGGCTGATGTGCAGCGACGGCGCCTTGACTCCGGTCTCGGCGTCGGCGACGATGCGGATCCAGTCGCCTTCCTGCACGTCGATCGAACCGTGCTCGGCGAGGCACTGCGCGAACTGTTCGGAGGACTTCTGATAGACGGACAGGTCGTCGGCCGAACAGAGCGTCTCGTCGTTGCGCATCAGCGACAATGTGACCTTCTTGCCGGCGTTGTCCGCGTTCTGACGCAGGTACGGTTCAGCGATCTTGTCGGCGAACGTCTTGAGCGACAGCATGACGGTGCCGGACTCCGGCGCCTTCCACGCCATGGCCGTGGGCAGGCCGTCGCCGGGCTTGTCGATCAGCAGGCCGTGCGTCTGCTTGCGGTCGCCGGAGAGTTCGGCGAGGGTGCCGTTGACGCCGACACCGTAGTACTGGTCGTACACGGTGTTCGGCCACGAGCCGTCGTATGCGGAGATGGTGGTCCACTCGCCGCCGGCGGACGTGCGGCGCTGCGCCTTCCAGTCGAAGTCGGCGACGCCTTGCTCGTAGTCCGCGACCCAATCCCACGTGATGCGCTGGCGGATCGTGTACTCGTCGGTCTCGTCCGTGCCTTCGGCGGAGAAGCGCAGGATGTCGCCATCGCGGACCGGTTCGGAGTCGGCGAGCTTCGTCTCGTCGTCCTTGGCGTTCCGGTCGGAGCCTGGGAGCAGGGAGAGCAGGCGGTCGAGCATGTTCGGTTCGGACTCGGCGGACCTGGCGTCGGCGGACTTGCCGGACTTGGCGTCGGCGACTCGGTACACGGCCTTGTCCACGCCCTTGTCGGCGGACACGTTGGAGAGCAGTTCCTTGACGGTCACCGGGTTCTTGTCGGTGAAGGTCACGTGGATGACCTTGGTCTTGTCACCGGTCCCGGAATCGGTTTCGGTTCCGGTCTCGTACTTGGAGGAGGCCATCGTGACGGACACTACGTCGCTTTCCACGGCGCCCAGATCGGGCCTGCCCTTGACTGCGTTGCCGAGGAAGTCGTTCTCCACCGCGTAGTCGTTGAGGTCGGAGACGACCTTGCCGGCGTTGATCGCCTTCGAGCCCGCGACCGGACGGTAGCCGTCGAACGCGGCTTTCTCGCCGGTGCGCGCATGCTCGGCGCCGCTCTTGAGGGCGGATGTCGGAGCCGAACCGGCGCCCGCAAGCACTGCGGACACGTCGTCGGCCTCGATGGCGTTGGCGTCGGAGGTGGGCTTGTTCGCGTAGTTGACGTACATGTTGTTGTCGTACGTCTGGCCGCCGTTCTGGCTGCCGCGGTTCCAGGTCTCCGTCTTCTTCGTGTTGGTCGCGTTGATGAAGATGTTGTTCTCGAACAGGGACTGCGAGTTGGAACGCTTAGTCAGCACCTGGCTGTCGGCGTCCACGTAGACGGTGTTGTTGTAGATGTGGTTGCCGGGGCCGTTCGACGGCAGGTCGAACACGCCCTGACGGTCGTTCTGCGAGATATTGTATCGGAACGTGGTGTTAACCGCGTACCAGTTGCAGATCATCAGCGAGGCGAAGCTGTTGCCGTACGAGTAGTTGTACTGGTACAGCGTGCCGTCGCCGTAGTCGGCGTCCCACGCCTGGCCGTCGCCGTTGCCGTGCTCGGCGTTGAGGTTGTTGTACATCTCGTTGTACTGGAACACTGGATCCTTGCAACGCCACGGCCAGATGCCGGCCGCCACGCGTCCGCCGTAGGAGCCGGGCTGCGTGTAGTCCTGCGTGTTGATGTGCTTCGAGACGCTGTCGCCCACATTGTGTTCGATGACCGGGCGGTCGCAGTACATCAGGGTGATGGCGTCGCCGCCGGCGCCCTTGACGTAGTTGTTCTCGATGCGCACGTTGGTGGAACCGTACTTCGCGATGAGGGCGTCGTCGATGGAGCCGTCGCCGTAGTTCGCGTCGATGTAGTTGAGGTAGGCGGTGTAGCCGACGGCGATGCCCCAACGATCCACGTCCTTGACGGTGCTGTTTCTGATGGTGACGTGGTCGAAGCGTGAGACGTGCTCCCTGAGCCAGACGTCGGTTTCGGCGCTCGTGTTCTCCATGGGGTAGTGGGCCATGAAGTAGATGCCGCCGTTGGCCATGTGCTTGTTGTAGATGTTGCCGTCCACGTCGTGGATGTAAAGGTTGTCGAGCGTCACGTTGCTCATCGTCGCGCCGTTCTCGGCGATGCCGGCCACGCCGGTGCGGTCCATGCGCGAGGCGCTGCGGTCGAGTTTTGTGCCGTCGGAATCAGGGGTGTCGGTCCACTTCCACGTGTCGATCGGATCGTAGACGTCCGCGTCGTCGTTGGTGATCTCCAGGTTGGAGACGGTGATGTACGACACGTCCTTGAGTAGCAGCGTGGTTGAGACGGTGCCCTTGTTCTTGTGGTTGCCGACGTTGGCACGGTAGTCCTGCTCCCACTGGCTGCCTTTGACGCCGTTCGACGCGATGACCGGCTTGCCTTCGTCGGCGTCGCCGTAGGCGGAGATCGTGATCGGCGCGTCGGCGTTGCCGGCGGTGTCCTTGATGTGCAGGTACTGGTCGTTGAATTCGGAGCCGTATTCCAGCAGCACCGAATCGCCCGGACCGAGGTCCGAGGCGATGTCGTTGACCTTGGTCAGGGACTTCCAGGGCGCGTTTTCGCTGGTGCCCGCGTTGGCGTCGTCGCCGTGTGCCGACGACACGTAGTAGGTGGTGCCTGATGACGTGGTCGTAGCGGTCTCCTTTCCTTGCGTTGCTGACTGCGCGAACGCAGCGGTCGGCAACGCCAGCGCGACGGCCACGCCCATTGCGGCCGTCGCGGCTATGGCTTGTCTGCCCTGACGGGATGTCATGCCGCTTTCCTTCCTTTCGATTGTGGCGCACCGGCGTGCCGGTGGGGTGCCGGGCGTGTCCGATATGTCCTCGGTCCGTTTCCGGTATGGCCTTCGGCGTGGTTTCGGTGTGGAACCGGAGCGGTCGCCGGTGCGCTTCGGTGTGCGTTCCGGTGTGCTTCCGACGTGCTTATGGTTGCCGGTGTTTTGTATGGGTTGTTGCTGTTTTCCGTGTTCTGTTGTTTTCTGTTGTTTTTCTTTTATTCCGGCTGTTCGCCGTGGGTTGATGGTGGGTTGATGGTGTGGTCCGGCCTCTCTGCCGGACGTTTCTGTAAACAAGGTTTACAAATCAATGAGTGTATCCGACATCGCGCATAACGGCAAAGCCGTACGGTGTGGCGCGGCGTTGCGGAGGCGTGGCGTGCGGTGATGGGGGCGTGGCGGCGCGGTGTGGTGCGACGGCGCGGTGCGGCGTTGCGGCGTGATATGGCGGATGTCCGGCGACGTGCCGGTTATCGGAAAAAGATATAGCCGATTCGCGGGCGCGCGGCGACGCGCGTCGCGCGACTCGCCTACGATACCGTTCATGGTCACTCCCAGAATCAGCTATGCGCACCTGCTCGCCGAGCCGAACCCGAAGCATGTCGAGAGCCTTCTGAAGTTCTTCGAGGCGGGGCGCTCCAAGCGCGGCACCGGTGGTTTAGGTGTCGAGATTGAGCATCTGCCGGTGCATGACGCCGACGACACGGCCGTAAGCTACTACGAGCCGAACGGCATCGAAGCGTTCCTCAAACGGCTCGCTCCGTATTATGACGAAAGCAAGGAATACTGGGAGAACGGCCATCTGGTCGGACTCGCGCGCGAAGGCGTTGCGGTGTCGCTCGAACCGGGCGGCCAGGTGGAGGCTTCCATCGGCGTGCTTCATGAGCCGGGCGACCTCAACGGCCTGTACGCCGACTTCCGGTGTGAGGCGGACCCGATCCTCGAGGAGCTGGGCTTCCGTTTCGTCAACTACGGATACCAGCCGAAGTCGAGTTTCGTCGACGTGCCGGTCAATCCGAAAGGCCGCTATGACGCGATGACCGACTTCCTTGGCCGCGTCGGCCAGTTCGGTCCGTGCATGATGCGCTGCTCCGCCTCCACCCAGGTGAGCATCGACTATGTCGACGAGAAGGATTCGATCGATAAGATGCGCGTCGGCACCGCCATCGGGCCGATTCTCGCATGGTTCTTCCGCAACACCCCCTACTTCGAGGGCCGTCTCAACCCGTATCCGCTGCTGCGCCAGCGCATGTGGGACTACCTCGACTTCCAGCGCACCAACGTGACCCCCGGCCTGTTCGACCAGCGTTTCGGCTGGGAGGACTACGCGCGTGACGTGCTGTCCACGCCGCTGATGTTCGCCGACCTGACGCACACGCCCGAAGCGGTGGAATCGGGGCTGAGCCGCAAGGAGCTGCATCGCGCCGCCTTCCGTGAGAACGCTGGCGAGGTCTACCCGGACCGCGAGCTCAACGCGTACGAAATCAACCACATCATCTCCACGCATTTCAACGACGTGCGTCTCAAGAACTTCATCGAGTTCCGCCACTGGGATTCGCTGCCGATCGAACGCGTCGAACGGCTCACCGAGATCATCGCGTCCCTGTACTACGTGCCGTCCAACCGCATCCGTCTCGAAAGCTACTTCGACGGGCTCACCGAGGAAGACGTGTTCGAAGCCAAGGCGAACATCCAGGCGCACGGCCGCGAATCCAACCCGTATGGCCAGCCGCTCGACTTCTGGCGTGAGTTCCTCGGCCTCGAGGGCCTGCTCGACGATATTCCCGGAGATCCGAAGCACCCCGACGTGTTCCAGCGCTGACCGGGTTCCATGCCGGCCGTGATTCGGGCCGGAGCGTCCTGGCGGGCGTTCTGGCCCTTGTCGTACCGGCCGCGGCCTGCCAGGTGCCGGGTGTGTTTGGTCTAGGATTACGAAAACCCCGGTCGGTGGTCGGCTGGCCGGGGTCGCGCCAGAACTCCCTGTTCACCATCACCGCCGACACGCACGAGGTGCGCCACAACCCCGAATACTACGTGATGCGCCACTTCTCCAAGTACGTGCGCCCCGGCGCGAAGGTGCTCGGCACCACCAGCCACTTCAACTCCATGGCCATCGCCTTCCGCAACCCGGACGGCACCATCGTGGTCGTGACCCAGAACGCGCTGGAGGACGAACGCCCGTTCGAGTTCGCCGACCCGGCCGACGCCTCCCGTGGCTTCAAGGCCACGCTCGCCCCGCGCTCCTTCAACACCTTCGTCATCGAGTGACCGCACGGAACCCAGAAAGGCGAACACAACCATGACCGCGACCACACCGGAAACCACAGTCGAAACGCTGCCCTACAAGAACCCCGACCTGCCCGCCTCCGAGCGCATCGCCGACCTGCTCTCCCGCATGACCCTCGAAGAGAAGGTCGGCCAGATGATGCAGCTCGACGCCCGCGGTGGCGACCTCGACGAGCTCATCGTGAACAAGCACGTCGGCTCCATCCTGCACACCAGCCCCGAGGACCTGCCGCGCGCCGTCGAAACCGTGAACACCAAGACCCGTCTCGGCATCCCACTCGTCATCGGCGACGACTGCATCCACGGCTACTCCTTCTGGCCCGGCGCCACGATCTTCCCCTCCCAGCTCGGCATGGCGTTGAGCTGGGACCCGAAGGCCGTCGAAGCGGCCGGCCGTGCCACCGCCGAAGAAGTCTCCTCGACCGGCGTGCACTGGACGTTCTCCCCGGTGCTGTGCATCGCGCGCGACACCCGCTGGGGTCGCGTGGACGAGACCTTCGGCGAGGACCCCATGCTCATCGGTGAGATGGCCTCCGCCATGGTCAAGGGCTATCAGGGCGGTGCCCAGGCCGGCGAGACGCTGCCGAAGGACGCGATCCTCGCCTGCGCCAAGCACTTCGCCGGATACTCCGAGACCCAGGGCGGCCGTGACGCCTCCGAAGCGGACCTGAGCCACCGCAAGCTTGAATCCTGGTTCCTGCCGCCGTTCGAACGCATCGCCAAGGAGGGCTGCGGCACGTTCATGCTCGGCTACGAGTCCATCGAAGGCGTACCGGTCACGTTCAACAAGTGGCTGCTCACCGACAAGCTGCGCGGCGCATGGAAGTACAACGGCACCCTCATCACCGACTGGGACAACGTGGGCCGTTCCGTATGGGAGCAGAAGGTCAAGCCCGACTACGTGCACGCCGCCGCCGACGCGGTCAAGGCCGGCAACGATCTGGTCATGACCACGCCGGGGTTCTACGACGGCGCCATCGAGGCCGTGCACACCGGTCTGCTCGACGAGTCGCTCATCGACGAGGCTGTCGCGCGCATCCTTGCGCTCAAGTTCCGCCTCGGCCTGTTCGAGGACCCGCGTCTGCCGGACGAGAAGCGCATCAAGGCCGTCATCGGCTCCGAGGATCACCGCCGCGTGAACCTCGAGCTCGCTCGCGAGGCCGTTGCCCTGCTGCGCAACGACGGCGGACTGCCGTTCGACGCGGCGCCGGCCGAAGCGATCCCCGGCTCCGGTGACGCGCCCGCGCGCAAGCGCATCGCCGTGGTCGGCCCGCTCGCCGACGACGCCCAGAACCAGCTCGGCGACTGGGCCGGCAGCTCCGGCCAAGTCGGCTGGATGCCCGACGGTCATCCGCGCGGCATGATCACCACCGTGCTCGACGGCTTCCGTGCGCTCGCCGGCGACGGATGCGAGGTTACCTACGCCCGCGGTGCCAACGTCATCGACCTCGTGCCCGACCCGGAGGGTGAGTTCTACCCGGACGGCCAGCCGCGCCCGAAGATCGGAGTGAGCGCGCCCGTTGACCGGGCCCTGCTCGACGAGGCCGTCGCCGCCGCGCGCGAGGCCGACCTCATCGTCGCCGTCGTGGGCGATGTGGTGCAGCTGGTCGGCGAGACCTGTTCCACCGCCACGCTTGAACTGCTCGGCGGCCAGAACGCGCTGCTCGACGCACTCGCCGACGTCTCCCGCGAGACCGGCAAGCCGATGGTCACCGTGCTGGTGAGCTCCAAGCCACAGGTGCTGCCGCGTTCCATCGTGGGCGATTCCGGCGTGCTCGCCGGCCGTTGCAACGATCCGAAGTCCGGCGCCGGATCCATCCTGTGGACGCCGAACCCGGGCATGGAGGGCGGACAGGCCATCGCCGAGATCATCCTCGGCGAGGTGAACCCGTCCGGCAGGCTCCCGATCACCTTCCCGTGCCACGCGGGCCAGCTGCCGGTCTACTACAACCAGATCCGCGGCCAGCACGGCAACCGCTACGCCGACCTTACGCAGGACCCGGCGTTCGCGTTCGGCGAGGGCGAAGGCTACACGACGTTCGCGTACGGTGAGCCGACGATCGTCGGCGGGGCCTCGAACGCGGACGGCACGTTCGCGCAGACCGACACCGTGCACGCCGAGATCGCCCTCACCAACACGGGGCGCCGCGCGGGCACCGAGGTCGTGCAGGCGTACGTGGGCGACGTCGTCACCTCATACAGCTGGGCCGACCGCGAACTCAAGGCGTTCCGCCGCGTCACGCTCGAACCGGGCGAGACCGCGACCGTCGTGTTCGACATTCCGGTCTGCGACTGCACCATCGCCGACGCCGATGCGAACCGCATCGTCGAACCCGGCGAGTTCGAGCTGCTCATCGGCCACTCGTCGCGCCGCGACGACCTCAAGCGCACCACCTTCACCGTCGCGTGAATCTGCTCTGCGTGAGATGCTCTCGCGTGAGCCGGTCCCGTGTGAATCGGTTTCGTGTGGGCCTCATATGTTTCCGCCCGCTCCGGTCGTATGCTGGAGCGGGCGGTGTCGTTTGTGCGGAACGGAGCAATGATGCGGAATACTGATGAGAGGGCCATGCCGGAAGACGATGGGCGAATCAACGGAGTGAACCTCGGCGGCTGGCTGGTATTGGAACGGTGGATGACGCCCGGCCTGTTCCGTGCGAGCGGCGAGGAGGACGAGATCTGGCTGCACCGGTCCACGGACCCGGCCGAACTGGAGCGCCTGCTGCGCCGTCACCGCGACACGTACATCACCGAGGACGACTTCCGCGCCATCTCCGCGCACGGGCTGAACCTTGTGCGCATCCCCGTGCCGTTTTTCATCTTCGGTGACGTGCCCGGGCATCCCGGATGCGTCGAATACCTCGACCGTGCGTTCGACTGGGCGGAGAGGGCCGGGCTTAAGGTGCTCATCGACCTGCACACCGTGCCCGGGTCGCAGAACGGGTTCGACAATGGCGGCCTGACCGGCGTGGTCCGCTGGCATACGACGCCGCGGCAGGTTGCGTTCGCACTGGACGTGCTCGAGCGTCTCGCGCGACGTTACCGCGACCGCCCTGCGTTGTACGGCATCGAAGTGCTCAACGAGCCGGTCGACCGTCTCACTTATCTCATGTCGCCGTCGAGCTCCCGGGCGAAGGATCCGGGGGAGGCGCGGGGGAGCGGCCACGTTCCGATGCGCTTCCTCAAACGGTTCTATCGGGCGGCATACCGATGGCTGCGCCCGGTGCTGGGCGACGGGCCGGTCATCGTGTTCCATGACGGATTCCGCCTGAACCGCTGGCGCGGCTGGTTCGTACGTGAGGGCATGCGCGGCGTCATCATCGACACGCACGCGTATCTCGTCATGTCGGAACGGCCCGAGGTGCTGTTCCGCATACTGCCGGACGCATGGCTTATGCGCTGGTACCGGCTGTTCGCGGCGTGGGGCGCGCGCCGCATCCGCCGTGCCGCGCGCTTTACGCCGGTCATGGTGGGGGAGTGGTGCGTGGCGAACGGGCTTGCGGCGCGCATGGGGGAGTGCGGGGCGCAAGGTGAGGTCGCGTCCGTTGATGCGTCTGGTGGTGCGTTCGACGGATATGGTGCGTTCGGTGACGGCGGTGCGGATGTTGGAGACGGCGCATCCGGTGACGTCGGTTCGCGCGCGGGCGACGCCGGGGACGGCGTCCCGTCGCCCGCCGCGCGCCGCCGCGCCGTCTACCTCCGCGTCGCCGCCATGCAGCTCGACGCGTGGAACGTCTCCGCCGGTCAGGTCTACTGGAGCTATCGACTGCGCGGCGGTCGCGGCGAGTTTGACCGTCTCGCGCCTCCCGCGCCCGGTATGGGTGACGGGGACGCCGCCGTGATGGACGACACGCGCCTCGACCCTTGGGATCTGCGGCATGTCTGGCATGCGGGATGGATGGGGTGATGGTTCGGGATGACGGTGATTGATGACGCGGTGGCGGAGGTGATGTGCGAGACGCGCGATTTACGGAAGGGTCAGCGGTATCCGTCCCATAAGGGGGAGGGGAACAGCACATCCTCGCAGTCGACCCACATGGCGTTGAGATCGCGACCGGGAGAGCGCAGCCAGCGCAGCTGAATGCCGTCCATCATCGACAGGCCCGCCTGAAGCACGTGCTCCACGTTCGCGCCGTCGGGTACTGACCAGTTGATGTTGAGCGCGTTCGTCACGCTGCGGCGCTCGCGGTCCGCGAAATAGTCGTGCGCCGGATGCTTTGAATCGAGGGCTTCGATCGCGAAACCCTCGACATGCCCGCCAAGCAGATCGCCCTGCTCGAACAGGTCGCCGCCGCGAACCAGAACGTCGTGGTCGTGCTGTCCAACGGCTCCGTCGTCTCCGTGGCCCCGTGGGCCAAGAACGCCAAGGGCATTCTCGAATCCTGTCTGCTCGGCCAGGCCGGCGGCCCTGCGCTCGCCGATGTGATCTTCGGCCAGGTCAGCCCGTCCGGCAAGCTCGCCCAGTCGATTCCGCTGGACATCAGCGATGACCCGAGCACGCTGAACTGGCCGGGCGAGGAAGGCCACGTCGACTACGGCGAGGGCGTGTTCGTCGGCTATCGCTACTACGACACCTACGGCAAGGTTGTGGACTACCCGTTCGGCTACGGCCTGAGCTACGCCACATTCGAGATCGATGACGTCGCCGCCGCCAAGACCGGCGCGAACACCGCCACCGTGACCGCCACCGTGACCAACACCTCCGATGTGGATGCCGCCGAAACCGTGCAGGTGTACGTGGCTCCGGGCAAGGCCGACGTGGCCCGCCCGAAGCACGAGCTCAAGGGCTTCACCAAGGTGTTCCTCAAGGCCGGCGAATCCAAGACCGTGACCATCGACCTCGACGAGCGCGCGTTCGCCTACTGGTCCGAAAAATACAACGACTGGCACGTGGAGGCCGGCGAATATGCCATCGAAGTGGGCGTGAGCTCCCGCGACATTGCCGACACCGTTGCCGTGGCCCTCGATGGCGACGGCAAGACCCAGCCGCTCACCGAATGGTCCACCTACGGCGAGTGGGAGGCCGATCCGTTCGGCGCCAAGATCGTGGCCGCCGTGGCCGCCGCCGGCGAGGCCGGCGAGCTGACGAAGCTGCCCGACAACGCCATGATGCGCATGTTCCTCAACCCCATGCCGATCAACTCGCTGCCCACCCTGCTGGGCGAAGGCGGCAAGAAGATCGCCCAGTTCATGGTTGACGAGTACGCCAAGCTCGCGAAGTAAGGGCTGAAGCGAGGCAATCGCACGGCGTAATACAGCTGGCTTCCCTCTCCTGAGGGGAGCCAGCTTTGTTTAGGCTCAACAGTTGTTTGGAGATACTACAACACGCCGATTGTTGTATGTGCAACTGTTGTATATAGGTCTCTTTATCATGAATTGTTGCGTATACAACAATGTGGGGTGAAGGTACAAACGCACACGGCCCCCGCATGGTACGGAGGACAATGGATCAGCATATTCTCAGCATCGAAATGCGCGCGGTAACCAAAGCCGTCGACCGCTATTTGGGCGAGAGCATGCCGCAAACCGCCAGGGAAACCACCGGCGGCAACGCGCATATCATCATGTTCTTGGCGCGTAACCGCGGCCGTGAGATATACCAGCACACCATCGAACAGAAATTCTGCATCACCCGGTCCACCGCCTCGCGTGTGCTGGCCCTGATGGAGAAGAAGGGCCTGATCGCCCGTAAATCGGTGGAGCATGACGCGCGCTGCAAGCGCATCGTCCTGACCGACAAGGCGGACGCGATCGTCGCCGATCTCAAGGCGAACGGCGATCGGGTCGAACGGTTGCTGGTCGGCGGCTTCTCCGATGGCGAGAAGGCCGCTCTGCGCGACTACGTCGCACGCATGCGTGCGAACATCGAGCGCGCACAACGCGAATTTGAACATCAAACACTCCCTCAGTCACCTGTGGTGATGGCTCCCGATCAAGACGGAGCAGAGGTTGCTAACACGAAGGAGGAGAACGAATGAGCGATACCGCAGAGGCAATCGCGCAGGCGCGCAAAGCCGTCGAACCGGACAAGCCCAAACATGTACTGCGCACGTTGGGCCAGTCGATTCGTGAATACAAGAAAGCCAGCATCCTGGCTCCGGTGTTCGTGACGGTCGAAGGCATCCTGGAGATCCTGATCCCGACCATCATGGCTTCGCTGATCGATGAGGGTATCACCGGTGGCAGCATGCCGGCCACCGTCAAGTTCGGCGTGATTCTGCTGGTGTGCTCGATGGTTTCGCTGGGTGCCGGCTTCCTGTCCGGAAAGTACGCGGCCGTGGCCGGCGCGGGCTTCGCCAAGAACCTGCGCAAGGACCAGTTCGAGAAGGTGCAGGGCTTCAGCTTCACCAATATTGACCGGTTCTCCACCGGTTCGATCGTGACCCGACTGACCACCGACGTGACGAACCTGCAGAACGCCTACATGATGATCATTCGTCTGGGCGTGCGTGCCCCGATTATGGTGGTCGTATCCTGGCTGTTCTCGTTCCGTATCTCCCCGTCGATTTCCATGGTGTTCCTGGCCTGCATCCCGATTCTGGCCATCGGCCTGTGCGGTCTGGCCGTGCTCGTGCATCCGGTGTTCGAGCGCGTGTTTCACACCTACGATGCGTTGAACAACGTGGTCGACGAGAACCTGCAGGGCATCCGCGTGGTCAAGTCCTATAACCGCGAATCCTTCGAGGTCTCCAAGTTCGGCCGCATCTCCCAGCGCATCTTCAAGGACTTCACCAAGGCCGAACGCATCATGAGCTTCAACAGCCCGCTGATGATGATCTGCATCTACGGTTCGATGATCCTCATCGCATGGATGGGAGCACAGCAGATCGTCGCCTCCGGCAACAACCCCGCCGTGGGCCTGACCACCGGCGACCTGACCGCACTGGTCACCTACGCCATGCAGATCCTTATGGCCATGATGATGCTGTCCATGATCTTCGTCATGGTGATTATTTCTCAGGCTTCTGCCGAGCGTATCTGCCAGGTGCTGCAGGAGGAAAGCACGGTGCAGAACCCGGCACAGCCGGTGACTGACATGGCCGACGGCTCCATCGAATTCGACCACGTCACCTTCCGCTACTCCGACAGTTCCGAAAAGCCCGTGCTTGACGACATCAACCTGAAGATCCGCTCCGGCATGACCGTCGGCATCGTCGGCGGTACTGGTTCGGCAAAGTCGTCTCTGGTACAGCTCGTGCCGCGACTGTACGACGTGAGCTCCGGTTCGCTGAAGGTCGGCGGCGTGGATGTACGCGACTACGATCTCGAGGCGCTGCGCGATCAGGTGGCCATGGTGTTGCAGAAGAACGTGCTGTTCTCCGGCACTATTGCCGAAAACCTCAGGTGGGGCAACCCGAACGCCACCGATGAAGAGATTCGCCATGCTGCGCAGCTCGCGCAGGCCGATGGATTCGTTCAGGAATTCCCCGATAAGTACGACACGTACATCGAGCAGGGCGGTACCAATGTGTCCGGCGGACAGCGCCAGCGCCTGTGCATCGCCCGTGCGCTGCTGAAGAAGCCGAAGATTCTGATTCTCGACGATTCGACCAGCGCCGTCGATACCAAGACGGACAAGCTGATCCGTTCCGCGTTCCACAACGAGATTCCGGACACCACGAAGATCATCATCGCCCAGCGCGTGGCCTCCGTGCAGGAATCCGACATGATTCTGGTGATGGATTCCGGCCGCATCATGGCGTCCGGCACACACGACGAACTGCTCGCCACCTGCGATGAATACCGTTCCATCTACGAATCCCAGACCAAGAACCAGGCCCAGCCCGAAGAACTGGCCGCTGCCGAACAGGCTGCTGAGTCATCTACCGCTGAGCCGTCCGAAACCGTGACGGTGACAGTGACCATGCCCACGGCCGATACCAGCGCAGCTGATGCCAATGCAGCCGATACCAAGGAAGGAGAAGCACGATGAGCAACGACCAGAGTTTCAAGAACCGCAAGCCCGCCATGGGCAAAGCCGAGCCTGGCACCATCAAGCGCATCTTCAGCTACATCTTCCAGTACAAGTGGCGTGTCATCGCCATCGTGGTGTGCATCTTGGTCGGTGCCGCCGCGCAGGCCGGTTCCGCGCTGTTCCTCCAGTCGCTCATCGACACGTACATCCTGCCGATGGTGGGGGAGTCGAACTCCGACTGGGCCCCGCTGCTGCGGGCCATCAGCCTGATGGCGGGCCTGTATGTGGCCGGCATCGTGGCGTCCTGGCTGTGGCAGTGGCTGATCGTCACCGTCGAGCAGGGCACGCTCAAGAAGATTCGTGACGACATGTTCGCCCACCAGCAGAAGCTGCCGATCCGCTACTTCGACAGCCACGAGCACGGCGACATCATGAGCCACTACACCAACGACACCGATACGCTGCGCCAGGCCATCTCGCAGTCGTTCCCGCAGATGTTCTCCTCGATTATCTCCGCGGTCGCGGCGCTGCTGTCCATGCTGTGGCTGTCCATTCCATTCACCGCGTTCGTAATCGTGTTCACCGTTCTGCTCTACTTCATCGTGCGCAAGATCGTGAGCCGCTCCGGCCGCTACTTTGTCAAGCAGCAGCAGTGGATCGGCGACGTGAACGCCTTCGTGGAGGAATCCGTCAACGGCCAGAAGGTCATCAAGGTCTTCAACCATGAAGACGCCACCCAGAAGACCTTCGACGAGAAGAACGAGGAACTCTTCGAGGCGTCCGCCGAAGCGAACACCTGGGGCAACGTCACCATGCCGGTCGTCGGCAACATGGGCTACCTGCTCTACATCCTGCTTGCCATCGTCGGCGCCGCCGTCTCGCTGGCCGGCGTCAACGACATCGGTCTGACCGGCGTCAAGCCGCTCACCCTCGGCACGCTCGTCTCCCTGCTGACCCTGTCCCGCTCGTTCATCAACCCGATCGGTCAGGTCTCTCAGCAGCTGACCATGGTGATGATGGCGCTCGCCGGTGCCTCCCGTATCTTCAAGCTGATGGATGAGCCCATCGAGGAAGACAAGGGCACCGTGACGCTCGTGAACGTGGAACTTGGCGAGGATGGCCGCACCATGACCGAAGTCGACCACGAGACCGGCCACTGGGCATGGAAGCGCGAGGTCGGCGACGACGGTACGAGGTCTCTGAAGGCCGCAGAAAAGCTCAAGGGCTCGGCCCGCGAGGTGGCGATGAAGGCCAAGGAGCAGGCGATCACCTCGCCCGACGGCCGACTGACCCTGCTGCGCGGCGACGTGCGCTTCACCAACGTGACCTTCGGCTACAACCCGGACAAGCCGGTGCTGCACGGCATCACCTGGTTCGCCAAGCCCGGCCAGAAGATCGCGCTCGTCGGCGCCACCGGTGCCGGCAAGACCACCGTGACCAACCTCATCAACCGGTTCTACGACATTCAGGAAGGCCAGATTCTGTATGATGGTATCTCCGTGGCCGGCATCAAGAAGCCTGACCTGCGCAGGTCTTTGGGCATCGTGCTGCAGGACGTGAACCTGTTCACCGGCACCGTGATGGACAACATCCGTTACGGCCGCCTGAACGCCACCGATGAGGAATGCATCGAGGCCGCGCGTCTGGTCAATGCGGACAGCTTCATCCGCATGCTGCCCGGGGGATACAACACGGTGCTCGAAGGCGACGGTTCCGGCCTGTCCCAGGGCCAGCGCCAGCTGATCTCCATCGCTCGCGCGGCGGTGGCCGATCCGCCTGCGCTGATCCTTGACGAGGCCACGTCCTCGATTGATACGCGTACTGAAGAGGTTGTGCAAGCTGGTATGGATAACCTGATGAAGGGCCGTACGGTCTTCGTCATCGCCCACCGCCTGTCCACCGTGCGCAATTCCGATGTGATCATGGTGCTCGACCACGGCAACATCATCGAGCGTGGTTCGCATGACGAGCTGATCGCGCAAAAGGGCGAGTACTACCAGCTGTACACCGGCGCGGTGGAACTGGAGTAGCCGGTACGCCTGCAAAAACCGCACCTCGATTATCGGGTTGAAGCAATTCTCATCCGGTGGTTGAGGTGCGGTTTTCTATGTTGAGAGCCGTGTGTTAGCGCAGGATTACGAATATTGGCGGTGAAAAGGGTACATTTGAATTGTTGTTTTGACGATGTATCGGCCGCAAGGAGGGGACTATGGCGTTCGTGACGTTGAAGGATGTCGCTCAACGTGCCGGTGTGTCGGCTGCTGCCGTCTCCCAAATACTTCACAATAAAGGCCGCTTTTCTAGCGATACGCGACAGTTGGTGCTGAATACTGTTGAGGAAATGGGGTATGTGCCCGATCAACGTGCTCGCTCCATGCGCTCGTCGGATACTAAGACTGTTGGTTTGCTGGTTCCTGATTTGCGCAATCCGTATTTCGCCGATTTGGTCTCGTCAATGGAGGATGAGTTGTATGCCCGGGGCTATTCCACGCTGATTGGTACTTCAGCAGAAACAGTGGAACGCCAGGATGCGTTTATTGACAATCTGCTCGGGCAGCGTATTGATGGTGCGATCGTGGTGCCGCAAGGTGTCAATTCGCCTGGTATGCAGTCGCTTATCGCGCGCGAGCTACCACTGGTGTTCGTGGATCGTTTGGTATCGGGAGTAAATTCGGTGCCATTCGTAGTGTCCGACCCATACCCAGGTGTTTGCGAGGCGGTTGCCGAACTTGTGCGCTTAGGGCATCGTCACATTGGATTTGTGTCACACTCGTCACTGGGCTCGTCCAATATAAATGAGCGTGAAGCGGCATTCCGTTCTGCTGTGGCACAGGTGACGCAGTTGGGGGAGGGAACTGCGGCGGTTGTCGACTGTGATTCTACATATGTTTCGCGCGAAGCAGGACTAAATGAACTTGTAAGAGCAGGTGTTACGGCGATTATTTGCGCTTACTCGCCTGACATGATCACGATGATTGGTTTGCTGCATGACCGCGGCATTGATATTGGTAGTGAAATGTCAGTGATTTCATTCGATGACATTGCCGTATTCCGTCTGCTGACTCCGCAAGTCGCGATTATTTCGCAGCAAGCTGAGGATATGGGTCGCCAGGGCGTGGATATGTTGCTCGACATGATTATAAATAATGATTGCAGTCGTGGTGAATCGCGCTATGTCCCGTCATCGTTTGTACTGCGTGATTCGGTTGGGGCTCCTATGTGGCGTGTTCCCTGATATTGCAGCGTTTATCAGGTGCATGAAGGCTGGGTTTATGCGCTGAACAGTGCTGACGTGCCGACATCGTTGACAACATTGGTAAAAGGTTATATCATAATTTTCATTAGTTGATTAAACGTTTTATCAATGGCGATGATCAACGATGATCGGTTTGGAGGAAACTCACAGAGGAGGTGAGCGGGCAATGTGCATATCGATTCAGCAAGACGCGCTGACAGCCGAACTGTACGTCAGCGTTCGCGACGCTGTGGGTTTCTACCATTACGACCGCGAAGACGCGCGTATGGCGCTGGATGGTGGGCTGTATTCCGTGGTTGCCTACGTTGATGGTCAGGTGGCCGGAATTGGTCGTGTGGTCGGCGATGGACGTATCGCATTCTTCATCAAAGATCTCGTGGTATTACCGCAATACCAAGGGGGTGGAGTCGGTACGGCGGTGCTGCGCGCACTTATCACACGCATTCGAGAACACTGCTGCAACCATGCGTACATTGGCCTGATGGCAACACCTGGCAAGGAATCGTTCTACGAAGAGCATGGGTTCCTGCGCCGGCCGGCACCGGGTTATGGCAGCGGATTAGTCCAATTCGTTGATCCCGTTCCGCTCAGCGCAGCTGAATCCACCGCCACAAGCGGAATCAAGTAATCGGCTCGCCGAGCACTACGCATAACACGTATATCAACACACCGCGAAAGGAACCGAACAAGCAATGAAGCAGATCCCTCTGATTATCGACACTGACCCCGGCATCGATGACGCCGTCGCCATCGCACTGGCAGTGTTCAACCCGCGCTTCGACGTGCGGCTGATTACTACGGTTGCTGGCAATGTCAGCATTGAAGCGACAACGACGAACGCGCTCAAGCTGATGGCCTACTACGGTAAGGATGTACCGGTCGCTCGTGGCGCTGCTGAACCGCTGATCCGTCAGCTTGATGATGCAAGCGATATCCACGGTAAAACCGGTATGGAGGGATTCGATTTCCCTGAGCCCAAAACTGAACTTCTGCTGGATAAGCATGCTGTCGAAGCAATGCACGACGAGATCATGGCTTCTGCTGAACCCGTCACCGTCATGCCAATCGGTCCGCTGACCAACATCGCACTGTTGCTAAAAACTTTTCCGGAAGTCAAGTCGCGTATTGAGCGCATTGTGCTCATGGGTGGTTCGGTCACTCGCGGCAACAAGGGTGTTATGGCCGAATTCAATATTTTCGTTGACCCTGAAGCCGCCAAGATTGTGCTCACTTCTGGTCTTGACATTACTATGGCCACACTGGACGCCGGCTTGGGAACTGTGATTCCGCCGGAGAAAACCGCTCAGCTTAAGGATATGGGCAAGGTCGGTCTGATGGCTCATGACCTGTTCCAGCGCTACCGCAAGCGCAGCTTCGGCACCGGTCTCAAAATGTATGACGCTTGCGCAGTCGCATGCTTGCTGGAGCCTGACCTATTCGACATGACTAAGGCATTTGTGGACGTAGAAATCGCTGGCGAACTCACTGCAGGGTGTACGGTCGTTGATCTTAAGGGCTACCTTAAGCGCGAACCGAATGCCACCGTCACCACCGGCGTTCACGCAGATCGATTCTGCGACTGGTTCATGGACGGCATCGCCCATTGTGCATAGTCCCTTGTCTCTTCGACGCCGCTAACACCGGCGCCCCTGAGCGCATCAGTATTCGTGAATTCAACAACAGAGAATAAGAGAACAAAGAAAGGACCAGACCGATGGAACTGGTGATTATGTACCTCGTGGCAATTGCCGCGGTTGGCATTGTGGGCTTTATGCTCGTGAAGAAAATGGACATCAAGATTTCCCTGTTCCTCATCGGCATTGTGCTGATGTACATCGCATTGCTGATGGGCAAGGACATCTCATTCACCGACTTCGTTTCCAGTGGTGTCACTTGGCTTGATCCGTTCAAGGTGGTAGGCGATCAGTTCGTGAGCACGCTCACTTCTGCTGGCTTCATCATCCTCATCCTTGGTGGCTACACCGGCTACATGTCCCATATCGGAGCCAATGAAGTCACGGTAAGTGTGCTCGCCAAGCCGATTGCGCACATCAAGTCCCCGTATATACTCGTGCCGATTACCTTCTTGTTGGGCAACCTGTTGTCTCTGGTCATTCCGAGTGCTTCCAACCTGGCTATCATCCTTATGGCAACGCTGTACCCGGTGCTTCGCCAAGCTGGTATGAGCCTGCTGAGCGCAGCTGCAGTCATTGCCACTACTGCAACGATTATGCCGACCCCGCTTGGCTCCGACAATGTTGCCATCGCCGCTGAACTCGCTAAGACCGACATGTTCTCCGGCCTGACCGCCAGCGATTACGTCTTCCGTTATCACGTGCTCGTTTCCATCCCGACCTTGCTCGTCATGGCACTGGCACACTACTTCTGGCAGAAGTTCATGGACAAGCGCGCTGGCTCGGATTTGACCGACGGTGATGTTGACCTGGCTGAGGTTAAGGCTGTCGAAGGTAGCGCTCTCTACCGCACTGTGTATGCGATTTTGCCGCTGCTGCCGATCATCATGCTTCTCATCGTGTTCGCCATCACTTCCACCACCGGCGCAAAGATCGACCTGAGTGTTGAACTCGCTTCCATTCTCTCCTTCGTGATCGCCATTATCTGCGAGCTCATCCGCACTCGCAAGGGCAAGGAAACCCTCGCTGGCACCGAGTCCTTCTTCAAGGGCATGGGTGGCGCAATGCCGATTGTGGCACTGTTGGTCGCTGCTTCTGTGTTCGTCGTTGGTCTTAAGTCCATTGGTCTGATCACCGAACTGCAGAACGCAATGACCGGCCTGTCCGGCTCTGGTATGGGCTTCGTGCTGCCGCTTATCCTTGTCGGCCTCACTGCGCTCATCGTGCTACTCTCCGGTTCCGGTACCGCACTGTTCTTCGCGATGGTTCCGCTCATGGTTCCGCTGGCCGCTGCTGCTGGTATCAATGTGCTCGCTGTGTCCATCCCGATGGGTCTCGCTGGCAATCTGCTGCGCGCTGTCTCGCCGGTCTCCGCTGTGGTGATGATCGTCGCCGGCTCCATCAAGAAGAGCCCAATCGACATTGTGCGCCGTACCAGTGTGCCGATGATCGCTGGCGTAATCGTCATGTTCATCCTGTCCATGGCAATCTTCCTGCCGATGGGTGCGTGATGCTGATATAACCATCACAATCCGCTAGGCGTCAGTCGTCAGCAGAACATATCAATCGCGCAGACGATTTGGCCCCGAATACGTGCAATGCCCGGGATTTGACTTCAGACTCCGGGCATTCGCATACCCGCACGATTGTGTTTCCATCGTGATTTTGCTGAAACGTAGAACAAGCGCAGAACATAGAAGACAGGCCGAAACAAGAAGGCCGAAAGGAAATGCATCATGTCAGCATCATGTCTTGACTTGCTCGACCACCTGCACGGCAGTGTGTCCGTGGTCGGATCAATGAATGTTGATTACACGGTCGTTACTGAGCGGTTGCCGAAACCGGGAGAGACCGTCAACGGTGGCCCGCTGACCTTATTGCCGGGAGGCAAGTCAGCGAATCAGGCATCGGCGGCTGCGCGAATTGGAGCGCAGGTGCGGATGTTTGGTGCAGTCGGGGAAGATACCAATGCGGATTTTCTGCTGGAGCATTTGCGCGATGCTGGTGTGGATACTTCGCATATCGCTGCCGTTGCAGGTCCCAGTGGCACTACGGTAATTACCGTGGACGCGAATGGCGAGAACACCATCGTATATTCGGCTGGTTCCAATGGTGAGGTGTCTGTCGACTATGTGCGCCAGTCATCTGACGCATTGGTTGCCGCCGATGTACTGGGACTGTGTTTGGAAAGTCCGATGGAAACGGTCACGGCATGCGCTCGCCTCTGTCATGATGCCGGGCTCAAGGTATTGCTCAACGATTCGCCATTCGTTGCTGAACTACCCGCTGAACTTATCGAGGCTTCGGACATTCTGCTGGTCAATGAACATGAAATGGCACAGCTGCTGGACATCGCCGAGCCTGACGATGACGATTGGGATGGACTGGACTGGTCTGATGTGGCGCGGCAGATGCATGACTTCGGCTTTAATCAGGCGGTAATTACGCTTGGCGGGGATGGGTCGGTGGTCATCGATGGTGATGATATCTATCGTATTGCGCCAGTTGCGGTTGCGGCCATCGACACTACCGGGTGCGGAGATGCCTTTATGGGCACGGTTCTGGCCGGACTTGCCTCGGGTCATGCGTTGGCGGACAGTGCGCAGTTGGCCTCGTACGTTTCCGCGTACGCCGCGACTGGGGTCGGTGCGCAAGCCTCTTATGGTACTGCCGCTCAGATTCGTGAGCGGTTTGGTACGAATTGATTACTGAGAAGTGTGGAGTATTGCCGGCCGTGAATTGGTGCAGACCTAACACGTTCATTTAGGCGCTATGCAGTGTCGAATGTTCTCGGCGCGGATTTTACGAAGTATTGTCAGCAAATGCATCAAGGCAATGGCGGCGGTCTGGGCGGGACTACGGCCACGCATAACAGTATCGAGTACTCGAATGAGTCCTATGACGCGAAAACTCGGACCGTGACGATGCATGCCGTTATCGACTGGAGTGATCCGTACCGATTCGGGGATTCGACCGGCAGTTTTACTGCGCCGGACATCACCGTTGTCTTTGACAAGTCCGGGAAAATCCAGCGCATTGACTCCACGGTCGGGGGATTCCCGCCTGCCCGATAATTATCGGAGGGCCTGAAACATGCACGTTCTCATCAGCGCTGCGGATCGACGATGCTGCAACCATACGGCGTCATACCCGCATGACGTGAGTTACACTATGTAGTAAAGTTATTTACTGAAATACTGCGTATTGTTACGTACTGAGGCGTGGAAGGCTCAACTATGGTCACGATGAAGGAAATCGCACAGAAATCAGGCTTCTCGCAGGCCCACGGTATCCCGGCTGCTCAATGGGGACCCGACATTGTCTGTCAAAGAGGAGACGCGACGTCGCATCATCGAGGTCAGCGAGCAGCTTGGCTACGCTACCGGATCACGCCGTATCGCATTGCCACGCCGTGTGGCCGTACTCGACAACGCCACCCGCGAGGAAGAACTGGCGGACGCCTATTTCGATAAACTACGGTCCGTGCTCGGCGACAATGCCAGAGCCCAGCACATGGAACTCACGTCGTTTTCCCATATCGACGATCTGATTGCCGACGCCGGTGATTTCGACGGCTTCATCTCCATCGGACCGTCCGTACTCTCTTCGGATAGACTGTTGAAGCTCCATCTGGTATTGCCCTATGGCGTATTCATCGACATCAATCCTGCGCCCAGCCTGTTCGATTCGGTACAACCGGATTTAAGCCAAACCATTTTGGACGCATTGGATATGTTGGTGTCCTCGGGCAAACGACGCATCGGCTATATCGGCGGTACTGGCTTCACGATGGGTTTGCACGAATATCCGGAAGACGGCCGATTAACCGCATTCCGCAATTGGACCGAGCGTTTGGGGCTGGATGCGGAAGGCCTGATTTACGCGCAAGGCGCGTTCACTGTGGACACCGGGCGCACTCTAGGGGAGGAAGCGGTTAACGATCATCGAGATGACATGCCGGATGCGTTCATCGTGGCTGCGGACTCGATTGCAGTCGGCGTACTGCAGGCGTTTACCGCTGCGGGAGTGCTGGTGCCTCGCGATACCAGTGTGATCAGTATCAATAACCAGGCCATCGCCCAGTACACTTCGCCGACATTGACCAGTTACGATATCGACCAGAATGAGCTGGCCGATACTGCGATTACGATGCTTGCCGAGGCCATCTCCAGTCGGCGCACGCTGCACCACCATACCTTCATCTCCACCACCCTAGTGGTGCGTGACAGTTTCGTACCAGCATGATAAAGAAGCTCCCTCTGTGCGATAAAGAAGCTCCCTCGTCAGAGGGAGCTTCTTTATCGCTGTTAGAACAGTTCCAGATTCACGTCGAGCGTGTAGGCGCGATCGGCGGGCAGCTGGTACTGCTCATGGACGGGCGCGCCCCATGAATCGTCTCCGCCCACGCCCATTTGCGCGGCCAACAGGCGCAGGAACGTGTGACGGACCGGCGGCAACTCGTTCTGGTGGGTCGCCTCTTCCAGCATGAGCGAGCTGTACGGCAACAGGCTCGCCGCGAAATGTTCGCTGCCGGCCTGGCTGATACGCATGCCGTGTCCTTGGGCGTCAAGCACTTCGGCCCAACGCAAGTCTTCATGGTTGCCGGTCTCCTGCGGCACCAGATACGGTGCATTGTTTTCGGCCGCGGTGCGCTCGAAAATGCCGAGCTTGCCACCGTGCAGACGGTCGCGATAGGTCTCCTCGGGGCCAAGGCCGTAGAAGCGCAGGTTCTCGTACTGCTTGGGAAGTGTCCATTCCAATCCGAATGCCGGCAGCGTCGGCGCATCGGTGGCACCGGCATATCGGGCGGTCAGATGTACACGTCCGCTGGCGGCATCCACCTCATAGCGCACGGCAACTTGGCAACTTGGGTTTCGCCCGGTTCGGCCAACGTATGACGAATGCCGCCAACGGGCACCAACCTCGTTGACGGCATTCGTCTTTCCAGGACACCGCAATCGCGGATGCATGCCGTTTACGCGTTGAATACGTATTGGTCAAGGCGGCGCATGGCCTCCTTGACGCGGCTCAAGGGCAATGCGAGATTGACGCGGATGCTGTAGGGGGCCTGGAACATGTCGCCGTCCTGCCATGCGACGCCCACATCCCAGCCGCGTTTCTCCAACTCGGGCAGGCTCAGGCCGTGGCGTTCGCACCACTGCTCGCAGTCGAGCAGCAGCATGTAGGTGCCTTCCGGTTTGGCCAGACTCACTCCTTGGAAATGCTTGGTGATGTAGTCGTAGGCGTAATCGACGTTGCCGGTGAGCACCGCCTTCAGTTCGTCGAGCCACTCATGGCCTTCGGGCCGGTAGGCGCCGATCAGCGCGTGCATGGAAAGCACGTTCATGTCGTTGTAGTGGCATTTCGAGCTTTTGGCCACGATGCGGTCCCGGAGTGTGGGATTGTAGATGATGTGGTAGCTTCCCACCAGTCCGGCGAGATTGAAGGTCTTGCTGGGCGCGTAGAACGCCACGGTCCTGTTGCGTGCGTCCTCGCTGACCGATTGGGTGGGGATGTGCTGGTGGTTCCCCAGAGTCAAATCGGACCAAATCTCGTCGGAAATGACCACGCAATCGTTGGCCTTGTACACTTCCATGGCCTTCTCGATTTCCCAACGTTCCCACACGCGCCCGCAAGGATTGTGAGGGCTGCAGAACACGGCCACGTGGATGTGATGCTCCTTGAGCTTCCTGTCCATATCCTCGTAATCCATGCGCCATACGCCGCGCTCGTCCAGCGTGAGCGGACTGTGGACGATGCGGTAGCCGTTGTTTTCGATGCTCCGGGTGAACCCGATGTAGGTCGGGCTGTGCAGCAGCACGCCGTCGCCGGGGGCGGCGAACGCGGTCAGCGCACTGATCACACCGCCCAGGACCCCGTTCTCGTAGCCGATCGCCTCCCGGGTCAATCCGGTGACCCCGTTGCGCGTGGACTGCCAGTCGATGATGGAGCTGTAATAGTCGTCGGTGGGGGAGAAGTACCCGTAGGCGGGATGCTTCGCCCGTTCGATGATGGCCTGCGGGATCGTGGGCACGGTCGGGAAGTTCATGTCCGCCACCCACATGGGGATGACGTCGAAACCCTCGCGTGGCGGGTCCGGCGCGAATCCCGGGTCGGTGCCCAGTCCGTCGACCGCGATCGAATCCATGCCATGCCTGTTCATGATGGACGTGAAATCATACGTCATTGTCCGACAATCCTTTCTCGGTCCGTGGTGGCCGGTCCCAATCTAAATCGGGCTCCTGACGGTGCCGTGGCCGTGGGCGGCGATTTGACCGCGTGGCGTGTTAGGATATGCACTGTTGTGAGGCAGTGATCCGTTATCAGCGGGGAGTCTTCGGAAGAACGGCGGCAATCGCCCAGTAGAACCGACGGGATCGGCCCGAGACAGCCGAACACAAGCGGTCGCGCAGGCTCGCGGCTCCGAGTGCAACAGTTCGGAGCGGCGCAACCGGTGCGATAAGCGAGGTGGTACCGCGGTGCGGAGCGCATACCAGCGCCCGTCATCGTCCTCGTAGGCAGGAACGGCAGACAGGGCTGTTCCGGGCGGAACACAGTCAGTTCCGGCTGCGAGGCGATTGACGCGATCGGCCCCACGGTTCGGTACGTGACATTCGTGAACCCAGCCGGCACACGTCGGCGCCCGGCAATCGCCATCAATGACGCTCCTGTAGGACCAGTGCACAGTACTAACAGGAGATTTACGGTGAGCGAAAACGTATATCCCAAGGCGAACGAGGGCGGCGAGACCGCGCACGTCGCGCCGAACCCCAGCTTCCCCGACATGGAGGAGACCGTTCTCGACTACTGGGACAAGGACGACACCTTCCAGAAGTCCGTTGAACGCAACCCTTCCGGCGACCACAGCCAGAACGAATTCGTGTTCTTCGATGGCCCGCCGTTCGCCAATGGCCTGCCGCACTACGGCCACCTGCTGACCGGCTACGCCAAGGACGTGATCCCGCGCTACCAGACCATGAAGGGCCGCAAGGTCAACCGCGTGTTCGGCTGGGACACCCACGGCCTGCCCGCCGAGCTTGAGGCGCAGAAGGAGCTCGGCATCGACTCGGTCGACCAGATCGAGAAGATGGGCATCGACAAGTTCAACGACGCCTGCCGCGCTTCTGTGCTGAAGTACACCAACGAATGGCAGAACTACGTGCATCGTCAGGCCCGTTGGGTGGACTTCGAGCACGGCTACAAGACCCTGAACATCCCGTACATGGAATCCGTGATGTGGGCCTTCAAGCAGCTCTACGACAAGGGCCTGGCCTACCAAGGCTACCGCGTGCTGCCGTACTGCCCGAAGGACCGCACGCCGTTGAGTGCGCACGAGCTGCGCATGGACGCCGACGTGTACCAGGACCGCCAGGACACCACCGTATCCGTGGCCGTCAAGATGCGCGATGAGGACGACGCCTACGCCGTCTTCTGGACCACCACCCCGTGGACCGTGCCCACCAACTTCGCCATCGTGGTCGGCGCCGACATCGACTACGTCGAGGTCCGCCCGACCGAAGGCAAGTTCGCTGGCAAGAAGTTCTACCTCGGCAAGGATTTGCTGCCGCATTACGAGAAGGAACTCGGCGAGAATTACGAGGTCGTGCGCGAACTCAAGGGCAACGAGCTGGCAGGCCGACGCTACTACCCGGTCTTCCCGTACTTCGCGGGTGACGAGGCCGAATCCGAAGGCCACGTGCCCGGCCCGAACGGCTACACGATCTTCACCGCCGACTACGTCGACACCGTCGAAGGTACCGGCCTGGTTCACCAGGCTCCCTACGGTGAGGACGATATGAATACGCTGAACGCGCACGGCATCAAGAGCACCGACGTGCTCGACGATGGCTGCCGCTTCACCGCGCAGTGCCCTGACTACGAGGGCGATTTCGTGTTCGACGCCAACCTGCCGATCCTGCGCAACCTGCGCGCCGGCGACGGCCCGCTCGCCGAGATTCCGGAAGAACGCCGCGCGATCCTCTTCCAGGAGAAAAGCTACGTGCACTCCTACCCGCACTGCTGGCGTTGCGCCACCCCGTTGATCTACAAGCCGGTGTCCTCCTGGTTCGTGTCCGTGACCAAGATCAAGCCGCGTCTACTGGAATTGAACCAGCAAATCAACTGGATCCCTGGCAACGTCAAGGACGGCCAGTTCGGCAAGTGGCTCGCCAACGCGCGCGACTGGTCCATCTCCCGCAACCGCTTCTGGGGTTCCCCGATTCCGGTGTGGGTGAGTGACGATCCGAAGTACCCGCGTGTGGACGTTTACGGTTCTCTCGAAGAGCTCAAGGCCGACTTCGGTGACTACCCGCGCGACAAGGACGGCAACATCAACATGCACCGTCCGTGGATCGACAACCTGGTCCGCGTCAACCCGGACGACCCGACCGGCAAGTCGCACATGCACCGTATTTCCGATGTGCTCGACTGCTGGTTCGAGTCCGGTTCCATGTCGTTCGCGCAGTTCCACTACCCGTTCGAGAACAAGGAGAAGTTCGAACAGCACTTCCCGGCCGACTACATCGTGGAATACATCGGCCAGACCCGCGGCTGGTTCTACCTGCTGCACGTCATGGCGACCGCCCTGTTCGACCGCCCAGCGTTCAAGAACGTGATCTGCCACGGCATCGTGCTCGGCTCCGACGGCCAGAAGATGTCTAAGCACTTGCGCAACTATCCGGACGTGAACGGCGTGTTTGACAAGTACGGTTCCGACGCCATGCGCTGGTTCCTCATGTCTTCGCCGATCCTGCGTGGCGGCAACCTGATCGTCACCGCCGAAGGCATTCGCGACACCGTGCGCCAGGTCATGCTGCCGGTGTGGAGCTCCTACTACTTCTTCACCCTGTACGCCAACGCGGCCAACGGCGGCGCCGGATTCGACGCCCGCCAGCTGCGCGCGGACGAGGTCGCCGGCCTGCCGGAGATGGACCGCTACCTGCTGGCCCGTACCCGTCGTCTGGTGCTGGCCGCCGAGAAGTCGCTGAACGAGTTCGCAATCTCCGACGCCTGCGATGCGGTCTCCGACTTCATCGACGTGCTCACCAACTGGTATATCCGCAACACCCGCGACCGCTTCTGGAACGAAGATGCCACCGCGTTCAACACGCTGTATACCGTGCTGGAGGCGTTCATGCGCGTGCTCGCGCCGCTCGCCCCGATGGAGGCCGAGTCCGTGTGGCGCGGCCTGACCGGTGGCGAGTCCGTGCACCTGGCCGATTGGCCGTTCGTGGTGGACGAGAAGACCGGTGAAGACACCGAACTCGGCCGTGTGCTGGTCGACGATCCGGCTCTGGTGGACGCGATGGAGAAGGTGCGTGAGGTCGTCTCCGGCACCCTGTCCCTGCGCAAGGCCGCCAAGATCCGCGTGCGCCAGCCCCTTTCCAAGCTCACCGTGGTGGTCGAGAACGTGGACGCCGTCAAGGCGTACGACGAGTTGCTGAAGTCTGAACTTAATATCAAGAATATTGAGTTCTCGACGCTGCAGGATGCCTCCGCCCACGGTCTGAAGATTGTTCACGAGCTGCGTGTGAATGCCCGTGCGGCGGGTCCGCGCCTCGGCAAGCAGGTGCAGTTCGCCATCAAGGCCTCCAAGTCCGGCGACTGGCATGTCGATGCTGCGTCCGGTGCGCCGGTGGTCTCCACGCCGTCCGGCGACCTTGCGCTGGTCGAAGGCGAGTACGAGCTGATCAACCGTGTGGAGGAGGAGAACGCCACCGTGGCCGCCGCTTCGGTCTCCGCCGCTCTGCCGACCGGTGGCTTCGTGATCCTCGACACCGCGCTGGATGACGACCTGCTGGCTGAAGGCTACGCCCGCGACGTGATTCGTTCTGTGCAGGACGCACGTAAGGCTGCCGATCTGGACATCGCGGACCGTATCGCCCTGGTGCTGACCGTGCCGGCCGCCAATGTGGCCAAGGTCGAGCAGTTCAAGGATCTGATCGCCCGTGAGACGCTGGCTACCTCCTTCGAAGTGAAGGAAGGCGCCGAGCTGGCCGTGGAGGTCGCCAAGGCGTGAGGTCGTAATGTATTTAGTGCTCGCGGAGATTTTGGGTTGGCCAAGATTTCTGCGAGCACAAGTCATCTGATGGTGCCGTGCTCTGAATCTGTGGGGATGCCCTGGCGAAAGGCCGGGAACCTTCCACCAGACCAAAAGGTTTAAAGGGTGGAGGGCACCGGCCTTCCGACCTTTATTATTGCATGACTACGAGTTTGCCCTGCATACGCGGGGATGATCCGTTGATAGGGAGGAATGAAAGTTCTTCTGCTGATGGATGCCCCGCATTCGCGGGGGTATTGAATGAGAGTTGACATATAAAGGTGTTATCTTGTATGCTTTATATCAGTAAGTTGATTGGGAGAAATGAATGTCTTCCCAGCACTTCTCGTAATATGCAGCACGATTGAGGAGGGAATGATATGGCCACTCATTTTCCGAAGGGCAAGACGGCGTTGTCGCCGGAGGCTCTATCGATTTGGGCGAAAACGGCATTTTACGGGCGCACGGATGACGACAGCTATCTGCAGTTGTGGCAGCATTTGGAGGACACAGGTGAGGTTGCGCTGCATGTATGGGATGATTTCGTCTCCGATAACATCAAGGAGCTGTTGGCTGAGGATATTGGCGATCGTGAAGTTGCGAAGGAACTATATCAGTTCATTGCTGCGATTCATGATATTGGTAAAGGGGCTCCGTCATTTATCGTGCAGAGCACCAAATTCGCTGACAAGGTGAAGCAGACCAAGCTGTCCATTAAGGCAATCGTCGGCAAAGATCCGATGCGTTCGGAGTATCGGCATGAGCTCGTCGGATATGCAGCTGTGATCGAGTGGTTCTGCAGCCAGGGGTTCCCGGTTGAGCCGGGGACGTTCGCCTACGGTGTTGCATGCGTTGTAGCAGGCCATCATGGTAAGTCCCTGACCGACGATAAACAGGCACTGGTCGATCCTTCACAACGAGGAAAAAGCTTCCGCAGGGAAACGTTCATGGGAGATAAGGCATGGACCGCGATTCGTAATGAGTTGCTGGATTGGGTCTCGGATACGTTGCATGCTCAGCCGATTCTCTATACACTACGCAACCGCTCCTTGCGCAGACGTACGCAGATACTGCTGACATCAATGGTGGTCATGGCCGATTGGATCGCCAGCGATAGCAGACTGTTCCCTCTCAATCAGGGTCCTGTGGACGAACAGGTCTTTGATGCGAGGCGACGGGCGGACAAGGCATGGCGCATGTTGAGGATTCCCGGGCCATGGACCCCGCTCGCAACGGGGGAGTCTCCCGATGAGATGTTCGCCGAGCGCTTCTCCATTCCCGGAGCGCGTATGCGTCCGATGCAACGTGAGGCGGCCCGTCTGGCCAGGACCATGGAGTCGCCGGGATTGATGATCGTCGAAGCCAATATGGGCGAAGGCAAAACTGAAGCGGCATTGATTGCGGCGGAAATACTTGCCGCACGATTCCACTGCGGAGGCATCTATTACGCACTGCCCAGTCAGGCGACCGTCAATGCGATGTTCACACGTGTGTTGGACTGGGTGGGGCATTTACCGGCCGATGAACGGGGACAGATCGGTTCGCTATTCTTGGCCCACGGCAAGAACGAGCTCAACGACGAGTACGAGCATCTGCGTGAACAATGGTTCGACAACGGCGGAGAGAGACTTGACACCGAAATGGATTTGTCTGAGCCATCTGTCGGGTCCGTCGATGCCGAATGCGACGAGAACGGCCGGTATGGGAAGTATCGTGCATACGACGACCATTCGACCATGCAGGCTGTCGTCAACTCATGGCTGACTGGCCGGCGGCGAGGCAATCTGTCCGACTTTGTTGTTGGCACCATCGATCAGGTGCTGATGGCCGGACTACGTAGCAAATATGTTGCGTTGCGGCATCTAGCGCTCGCTGGCAAGGTTGTGATTCTGGATGAGATTCATTCCAACACCGCCTATATGAATGTGTACATGGAGACGGTACTGTCTTGGCTGGGTGCCTACGGCGTACCGGTCATCATGCTCAGTGCGACACTGCCGCAGGAAAAACGCCAGGCTTTTCTGGATGCCTACAGGAATGGGGCATCGGCCGCTTCCAAAGTGGAGGCGGAACCAGTCAGGCCTTCGAAGTATGCTTTGTCGCTTCCGGCAAGGATTCCCTTGCCGTCGAGAATCCCGCCGGTATCTGCTGAGAATATCGCGCCGCCGCGGCGTATCCCCCTGAGGCAGAGGAAGGATGCGGTACAGAACAATGATGAGGTCTCCGTCGAACCAGATCTGCGGTATCCGCTGATTTCGGTCGCTACGGCGAACGGTGTTCCTATTACGGCGGCACCTGAACCATCCGGCCGTGCCACCGACATCGAAGTGTCACTGATAGACGACGGTGACGAGACGCTCGTTTCGTTGCTGAGGAAAAATCTCCGCGATGGTGGATGCGCGGTCATCATCCGCGATACAGTGAGCCGTGCTCAGGCTACCTATCAGATGCTACTTGAGACGATGGGCGATGATATGGACATCATGCTGGACCATTCCCGGTTCCTGGCTGTCGATCGTGCCCGCATCGATCGGGAACTTATCGACCGATACGGCAAACACGGTTCTGTGGAAGGTCGTTCTGGCATCGTCGTGGCCACGCAGGTTGTGGAGCAGTCGCTTGATGTGGACTTCGACCTGATGATTACCGACATCGCGCCGATCGACCTGATTCTGCAACGTGCGGGACGTCTCCACCGTCATCATCGTGGAGACGGGGAAAACCTGCGTCCGGAACCACTACGACAGGCACGACTGGTAATCACCGGGGTCAGTCAGTGGAATCCTGATGTGCCGCCACAGTTCTCGGCTGGTGTGGACAAGGTATACCAGCCGTATTTGCTGATGCGTTCGCTCGCGGTGCTGAACATGGAACCGGGAGCGGTTCGAAAGCTGAACATTCCGAGTGACATTCCCCGACTGGTGCAGACAGTGTATGGGAGGAAGATGGTATGTCCGGAATCATGGCAGGATGGCAATCACGGAGAGTGCGCGGCGAAGGAGCGTTTGGAATCCGATCGGCACAGCAGTGAGACAATGGCTGAGAGCTTCAGAATTTTCAATCCACAGCGCATGCAGGATGCTTTCGACATCAACAATTGGCTCAAGGTCGCCATGACCGACCCTGATACTCCTGGTAAGGCGAACGAACGCAAGGGCCGTGCCGGCGTCCGTGAGAGCGAGGACTCGTTCGAAGTCATCGTGTTGCAGCAACGGAACGGCGAACTCATGTTGCCATCTTGGTGCGGATTCGACGAATCGGAGCGGATGCTCCCGACCGGTTTCGGTGTCCCGACCCGACAACAGGTGCGAGACATACTGTCATGTACCATCTCTCTGAGTCGGACTTCCCTGAGTTATATGAACCTCGATGACGTTATCGCGGCCTTCGAACGAGCCACACCGGACCGTTGGTTCGACTACATGCAATTGGAACGTGGTCTTGCAGGGCAATTGATGATCGCTCTCGACGAGAATGGAACCGCCGTCTATCAAATCCCTGAATGGGATGCAAATGGTGCGAGAATTGGTACTAGGACATTGACGGTCCGCTATTCAACGAGGAAGGGATGGCAAACAGATGCCAGCAAATGATATCTCATTCAATCTGATGGACCGTCCATGGATTCCAGTGACGATGACCGATGGTTCATTCCTCCATCTGTCTATCAAGGAGGCCTTTGCGCAGGCGAATGAAATCCGCAGCATCGATGGTGATATCCCATTGCAACGTTTTGCGCTGTGCCGTTTGCTTCTTGCAATCATCTATGGAACGTTCGGCCATCTTCGCGGTTCTGGTATTACGGACTGGAAGACCCTGTTCAACGATGGTGTTGAAACCCGAAATGCTTGTGATGCGCTGATGGATTATTGCGACTATTACAGGAACCGGTTCGACCTATTCGACGATACGGCACCGTTCTATCAGGTCGCCGGTCTGCACACCGCGAAGAACGAGGTCTCCGGACTGGAACGTCTCGTGCTAGATGTGCCCAATGGCGAGAAGTTCTTCACCACACGCAGTGGTGAGGGTCTTGCCACGATGGGCGTCCCGGAGGCGGCTCGATGGCTGGTGACGTTGCAAGCGTTTGACCCGTCCGGAATCAAATCAGGGGCGGTGGGAGACCCACGCGTCAAAGGCGGCAAAGGTTACCCCATCGGCGTGGCATGGGCAGGGCATCTGGGTGGGGATCTCATTGAAGGTTCTGACCTGTGGAAGACGCTGATACTCAATTATGCCAGCGCCGACGTGTTCGACGCCGGCGATGGTGGTGCGGCCTGGTCTGTTGAAGATGACGCCCCGATCTGGGAACGCCAGCCATTGACCGAGCAGGCTGAACCGGGATTTGACCAACCGATGGACCGGACAGGCGAAGCTGGTAGCTTCATTGGGCCAGCTTCCTTGTTGACATGGCAGTCCCGACGTGTGTTGCTCGCTCATGACGGTGAGACCATTACTGGGGTGCTCATTTGCAATGGCGACAGGTTGAAGCCTCAGAACGCGCATCGATACGAGACGATGACCGCCTGGAGACGCAGTAACGCTCAGGAGAAGACGTTGAAGATGCCGCTGGTCTACATGCCGCGCAAGCATGATCCCGCACGGGCACTGTGGCGCGGATTGCCGACCTTGGTCGCCGATGAACAAGCAGGGAAAGAGCACAGAGAAGGGCCTTCCGAATCACTGCGTCCTCTTACGTTGCGATGGTTGGACAAAGTCAAGATTGGTGATTTTCCAGTCCGGCTGCATTCGTTCGGTGTCGAATACGGCAGCAACGAAGCCGTGGTCGACACCACTGTGGACGATGTACTCGATTTGAATCTGACGGTGCTATCCTCGCAGCATCCTGAATTGGGAGGAGTCGTCCGCGATGCGGTTGGTATGGTGGATACCGGTGTGCAGGAGTTACGAAATCTGGCGGGGAACATAGCTATCGCTGCTGGATTGCCAGTAGACGGACCACGAGCTCGGGCCGCGGACGCCGGGTACACTGCTTTCGATAGCGCATTTCGACAGTGGGTGCAAGGACTTGACTCCGATACCGATACGGAAGATGTCCGGCAGCAATGGAGCATGATTGCACGGCGCATCCTGTTCCGGCTCGGAGACCAGATCGCCGCTCAGGCATCCTCCCGTGCGATCGTTGGCCGTGACGTCACCCGCAGAAACCCGAAGACCGGCGCATCGACGACCACACATTACTGCGTGGCGCTTGCCGAAATCTGGTACCGAGGGAAGATCAACAAGCTTATCCCCGATGTCCCCAACGAAGGAGAGAACGAATAATGGAACAACATATGGAGCAATCCGGTCAAGGCAAGCCTTCGACCATACGGCTCACGCCGCTTGGCATATGGGTGTCGGGGCGAGTGCGTCGGCTTGCCAACGGCAGTGGCAGTGAGAAAGGGTATTTGGGCGACAGCGCCTACGCGACCGCAGCCATAGCCAAGCTCAGACACAGCGTCGGACATGAAATCGGAGATGCTCCCGATGTATTCGCATGGACTCTGCCGGATACGGAGGATTGCGAGATCAGGGGATACGATTCCACCAATTCCGGTACGCCAACGCCGCAAGAACATGCCATCTATGCGGCTGTCACGCTATTTGCGCTGCATCAACAGTCGATTCGTGATATGTCGATGCACACCGATGCAGGGGTTTCGCTTGGCTTTGCGGTAGGCCGTATGGCATACGACAATTTCAATGAGAACGGCATCCGTGGCATGTTCGACCGGCTGCAGACCGCCAACAGCTGGAAGGAACTGACACGACATGCGCGAGGCCTGATTCGACTACTCCGACGCGAGCGTATCGCCATTAATTACGGGATGCTCGCTCAGGACTTGGAAGGACTGCGTTCCGGACGGGCGCGAGCCAATGCGGTTCGACTGCGATGGGGACGTGACTTCCAGCGAGGCTATGGGGCCGCGAGGACCAGTGATAATCCGAATGGTTAGTTCAGTGCTCTGAACCTTGATTCATCTCTATTCATCTACCGACTTATTGACCCATGACGTCTTCACATCGACGTCTTGTATATAGACAATCCGGCAGCAAGTGCCGTCGTTTCCGGAAAGGAACAATACATCATGTCAACTATCAATCGCACTATCATCGAAATCCACGCGCTGGAAACCACCGCCGCCGGCAACCTCAACCGTGATGATACAGGCAGCCCCAAAACCGTGGAATACGGTGGAGTAACCCGAGCTAGGGTCTCTAGTCAGGCTTGGAAGCGGCCGACGCGCGAATTGTTCAAGGAACTGGTTGACCCGAACGATCTGGGAGTGCGCACCAAGCGCGTCGTGGAGGAACTAGCGAGCCGTATCCTCGAACGCCGTGGAGATCTGGGTGAGGATCAGGCAACTGATCTCGCCGAAACCGTATTGCAGGGCGGTGCCGGTATCAAGCTGGAAAAGCCTCGCAAGAAAAAAGGTGACGAGACTGATGATGATCGTGCCAAGCAGTCTCAGTATCTGCTGTTCTTAGGCAATCGTCAATATGGCCAGTTGGCGGATATTGCCATCGAAGCGGCTGACACCGAGAATCCGACCAAAACGATTAAAGGTGACAAAAAGCGCATCAAGCAGATTGTATCCAATGACCGTTCCATTGACGTGGCGTTGTTCGGCCGCATGGTTGCCGATGACACGAATTTGAATGTGGATGCCTGTGCTCAGGTGGCGCACGCAATCAGCGTGCAAACGGTCGAGCCCGAATCTGATTTCTTCACCGCGGTGGACGATAATCAGCGCAACGGGGGAGAAGATGAGGCGGGCGATGCCGGAGCAGCCATGATGGGACAGATTGAATTCAACGCCGCCACTTTCTATCGGTACGCGAACGTAGACGCCAACCGGCTGCAGGACCGGCTGGGCGATGTCAACGCCACGGCAAAGGCAGTCTCCGCATTTGCGCAAGCATTCCTGACCAGTGTGCCGCAGGGCAAGATTAATACTTTTGGACAGAATGTTCTGCCGGATCTCATCGTGGTCAATCTGCGCGATACGCAGGCGGTGAACTTGGTTGGTGCTTTTGAGCGGCCTGTCGTACCGGATTATGTGCAGCATGCGACTGAGGCTCTGGTGCGGCGCCAACAGGACCTGGACAAGGCCTATGGCATCACACCGGTGAAGACCTGGGTCGTACGTATCGGCGACGACACCGCGGCTGCGGATGCTTTGGTCGACGGTAAAACCACGTCGCTGCGTGACCTGGTCGCCGATGTTGAGCGAACCGTCGCGGATCGTCTGACTCAGGAGTGAACGAGCCATGTCAGTTTTACTGATGCGATTGGCTGCACCCATGCAGTCGTGGGGGGCGCGAAGCCGGTTCACCCGGCGCGAAACCGAAGCATGGCCCACCAAAAGCGGCGTCATCGGCATAATCGCCGCAGCGCTAGGAATCGGGCGCGACGAATCGCTTGAACGGTTCGACGGGCTACGGTTTGGTGTGCGTGTAGACCAACCGGGCACCGTCATGAGCGATTATCAGACGGCCCGTACCGATGACGGGGACATGCTTCCTCTGTCGCGCAGATACTATCTGCAGGATGCGGTGTTTCTCGCTGGGCTAGAAAGCACCAATCGTGCTGAGCTTGAACGATACCGGTTTGCACTGGCGTCCCCGTACTACCAACTGTTTCTTGGCAGAAGATCGTGCCCGCCAGACGGTCCTGTGCATGCGTGGATATCGGACGCTGGGTTAGAGGATGCACTGCGGCAGGCTCCATGGCAAGCCACGGAACGATACCAGTATCGGGTGATGCATAGATTGACCTTCGGCAAGCCGGACTTCTTGCCCATCATCGTGGAACCATTGCCCGGGGAGGGAAGTCAGCTGGGATTCGTGGATGAGCTTATGGATGAGCCGGTGAGTTTCAGCCAGCAGAAACGGCTGTGGAAGCCGCGGCGATACATGCGACTCGATGATGGAGCGTCGCCTCGCCCTACTGTTCCCGAACTAGGGCCCGCGGATGGCGACGATACGTGTCCGAGTGAATCCGAGTCGGTGCTCGATGACGACGCATTCTTCGATGCGGTGGCAAATGCAGAAGAGGAAGAGGAACGATGACAATATTCACCAGAGCCATGATTGACCCGAGGCATCGTCTTGCGATGCGAGCGTTGGCGTCACTGGAGAGGATGCACGCTATCATTGCTAGGGCTACCGATGGTGATACCGACTCATCCCGAGTATTGTGGCGGCTTGACCCGGGACGTACCGGGCAACCGAGTCGACTGTATATCGTCTCCCCGAATGTCCCGGATGCGGAAATTCTGCGTCAGGAACTTGGAGTTGGAACTGTCGATATTTCGACATGCTCATATGAACCGTTCCTGTCGAGATTGGAATGCGGGCAGGAATGGGGATTCCGTCTCAAGGCGAATCCGACACATTCCGAGCTGTCCGGAGAGCCGGGTAAACGCGGCAAGCGCACGGGCATCATCAGGGCCGAAGAACAGCAAGAATGGTTGTTCCATCAGGCTCGGCGTGCCGGATTCCATATGCCGATCAATAGGCTTGAGCTACCTGAGGTATTAGTTAGACATTCGGTTCGGGAGAAGTTCAGACGTAAGGGCTCGACAGTTACATTGACTTCGGCCACCTATGATGGCGTACTGGTTGTGGATGATCCGGACTTGCTTCGACGGTCGTTGATCGAGGGGATCGGACGTGCTAAAGGCTATGGATTCGGTCTTTTGACATTGGTGCCCTTGGCTGACGATCATCGCAAGGAGCCTCGGTCATGAGCGGCATACCTGGTGTTCGACCACCTGAGTTGCAGTCGTTGCTCCGCGTGCAAGATCGTTTGACATTTCTGTACGCGGAGCATTGTGTAGTCAATCGTGCCGACAATGCTGTGACAATAACTGATGCACGAGGAACGGTGCATGTGCCCGCCGCGACGTTGAGCGTACTGATGCTAGGACCAGGTAGCAACATTACTTATGCCGCTATTTGTCTGTTGGCCGAGTCGAGATCCACATGCATATGGGTGGGAGAGCATGGTGTTCGCTACTACTGTCACGGGGCCTCTCTCGCGCAATCCACGAGATTGTTGGAAGCGCAGGCCAAGTTGGTGTCTTCCGAGCGCACCCGTGTGAAAGTGGCTCGGAAGATGTATGCGATGCGGTTTCCTGATGAATCAACTGATGGTCTTACCATGCAACAACTACTTGGTAAAGAGGGAACACGAGTTCGCCGAGCGTATGAGCGAGAATCAAAACGTACCGGGGTAATATGGTCAGGGCGATCGTACAAAGTCACGGATTTCGATGATGCGGATGAGGTGAATCGTGCGTTGTCTGCTGCTAATACGTCTCTGTACGGTGTGGTGCATGCAGTTATCGTTGCTCTTGGGTGTTCTCCTGGATTGGGGTTCGTTCACGCAAGAAATGAGCGAAGTTTTGTCTATGACATTGCAGATTTGTACAAAGTGGATATCACGATTCCTCTGGCATTTGATTTAGTGGCACAGCAAGTTGATGATGTATCCGTCGCGGCTCGTCGAGGCATACGAGACAGAATGAAAGATGGGAAATTTATGCAACGTTGTGTGAAGGATATACGTTCGTTGTTATTGACTCCGGATGAGGCCGAATCGGATTCTCCGGAAGTTGAAGATATTACGACGCAGTTGTGGGCTGGGGCTTCGGGATATAGAGCGAGCGGCAAAAATTACTCAGTCGAATCGGACATGTTCATCAATGATGATGGGGATTTGCATGTAGATTTTGACGTGGAAGATGGCGAATTCTAGTGCGGACGATATGCCAGTATAAGATATAGGACAATCGAGCAAACAAGCAGAAGCATAGGGGCTCATAATGATTGTTATCGTACTTACAGTGTCCCCTCCGAAGCTGCGTGGACACTTGACACGTTGGCTGTTTGAGGTATCCCCTGGTGTCTATGTAGGCAAAGTTTCTGCTCGTGTTCGGGAGCTGCTGTGGCAGCAGATATTGGAGAATATTGGCGAAGGGCGTGCCGTCATGGTGTACTCTTCCAATAACGAACAAGGTTTGGACTTCAGAACACATGGGCAAGAATGGGAGCCAGCGGATTATGATGGATTAAAGCTGATTATGCGACCAAACTCAAGTCAAAAGCAGAAGCGTAATGGAGTTTTGAAAACCAAGAAAAAGACTGGTTGGAGTAGTGCCTCTCGATATAGGCGTTTTGGCCGATGACTGGAGGCAGGAACAATAGTACGAAGATTGGAGCCACTGTGCGAATCCAATTATTGAGGGTCCAGCGCTCAAGAGTTTTCGCATAAAATCGGACTGTTTGCCCCGCATGCGCGGGGATGATCCGGCTTTGTGCCAGCTCCGCCTGTGACATGCCATGTTTGCCCCGCATGCGCGGGGATGATCCGGCCTCGGCCTCGGCTTCGACACCGACGTGCGCGTTTGCCCCGCATGCGCGGGGATGATCCGGCGTTCAGCAAGGTCACCGGCAAAGCCGCCGCGTTTGCCCCGCATGCGCGGGGATGATCCGTTCGCGCCGAACGGACCGACCATGTACGCGTAGTTTGCCCCGCATGCGCGGGGATGATCCGGCTCGAACCTCACCTACAGCAATATCGAACAGGTTTGCCCCGCATGCGCGGGGATGATCCGGAGGTGCCATAATGTCCAGTATCAACAAAACCGTTTGCCCCGCATGCGCGGGGATGATCCATCTTTCCCGACAACATGCGCTACCTTGGCGGCGTTTGCCCCGCATGCGCGGGGATGATCCGGTGGATAAAAGCGCGGCCGCACCGGAAACCAAGTTTGCCCCGCATGCGCGGGGATGATCCGGAACGGCTCATCTCCGACGAGGTGGCGCAGGCGTTTGCCCCGCATGCGCGGGGATGATCCGGGGAATCCGACACCCGACATGTTCGCATACCGGTTTGCCCCGCATGCGCGGGGATGATCCGGAAGGCTAAACATGGATAACGAGGAACAGGTGGTTTGCCCCGCATGCGCGGGGATGATCCGATTCTTGATCGGCTCGTTGTCTTCCGGGTATGGTTTGCCCCGCATGCGCGGGGATGATCCGGCGTTGCCGTCCAACACCATGCTGGCCACCATGTTTGCCCCGCATGCGCGGGGATGATCCGTACCCGGAACCGACCACGCCGGATGCCCCGACGTTTGCCCCGCATGCGCGGGGATGATCCGTATGGCCATCGTCATTGAGATGACGTGACCCGGTTTGCCCCGCATGCGCGGGGATGATCCGGTCAGTAAAACCGCCTCACAGCCCGGCAAGCTGTTTGCCCCGCATGCGCGGGGATGATCCGTTCATCCAGCAAAAAACGCAAGTGACCAACGAGTTTGCCCCGCATGCGCGGGGATGATCCGCACACGCGCATCCCATGCTCCGGCGTGACCGGGTTTGCCCCGCATGCGCGGGGATGATCCGTTGGTTTGCTTTGTTGATTACATAATCCACGTGTTTGCCCCGCATGCGCGGGGATGATCCGGTGTTGTTCGCGGACGCGGTGGCCACGAGCAAGTTTGCCCCGCATGCGCGGGGATGATCCGAGCACGGTGAACCTGAGCCACGATTACCCGGTGTTTGCCCCGCATGCGCGGGGATGATCCGGATACGGGCTCGAATGGGGCGACCTCGACCTGGTTTGCCCCGCATGCGCGGGGATGATCCGGGGCACAGGAGACGGGATGAGAAAACACAACAGTTTGCCCCGCATGCGCGGGGATGATCCGCAGAAGGCCGGCGAGTTCGTGGCCGCATTCCAGTTTGCCCCGCATGCGCGGGGATGATCCGGCCACCGAGGGTATCGGATACGTCAACCCCGAGTTTGCCCCGCATGCGCGGGGATGATCCGACGGTATTCCTCCGGCAACGTGCCTTTCACATGTTTGCCCCGCATGCGCGGGGATGATCCGGGGAGCTGTCCAGCAAGAGAATGAGAGAGGGGGTTTGCCCCGCATGCGCGGGGATGATCCGGACAAGCCGTGGTGGAAGCGTCTGCTCGCCAAGTTTGCCCCGCATGCGCGGGGATGATCCGTGCCCACGAATGTTGAACGTGCCCCATACGCCGTTTGCCCCGCATGCGCGGGGATGATTCGGAGGCGAATTTTTGGGCTATGCTGGAGTCGAAGTTTGCCCCGCATGCGCGGGGATGATCCGGCCAGTTCCATCAGCAAGTGAAGATACATGTCGTTTGCCCCGCATGCGCGGGGATGATCCGTTTCTGAAGTTGCCGTCTTCGCAGATTTTGGCGTTTGCCCCGCATGCGCGGGGATGATCCGGTGGGGCTGCGCAATATCACGGTGCCCTGTACGTTTGCCCCGCATGCGCGGGGATGATCCGCGCTCACCCACAGTATTTGCATTTTCACACCAGTTTGCCCCGCATGCGCGGGGATGATCCGCGATGAAGCATGAGGCACGTTCAACGCGCCCGGTTTGCCCCGCATGCGCGGGGATGATCCGCAACGTGTACATGTACGCGCTGGAATCATCCAGTTTGCCCCGCATGCGCGGGGATGATCCGGCGACCGGCAAGGCCGCCGCGTTCGGCAGCTTGTTTGCCCCGCATGCGCGGGGATGATCCGTCTCGACCCACACGCCGTTACCGAACTGCGGGGTTTGCCCCGCATGCGCGGGGATGATCCGAACGCCCAACGTTTCGGGATGTCGCCGGCACGGTTTGCCCCGCATGCGCGGGGATGATCCGATGCCAAAATCGGTCAGATTGTTAAGGTCTAAGTTTGCCCCGCATGCGCGGGGATGATCCGACGCAGTCAGACACGACGTTTACCAAGCAGGGGTTTGCCCCGCATGCGCGGGGATGATCCGGCGATGAGATTACCGAGCGTTTCGGTGTACTCGTTTGCCCCGCATGCGCGGGGATGATCCGGACCCGATGCCGGCCTTTGATGCCCTTGCATGGTTTGCCCCGCATGCGCGGGGATGATCCGAAGAGAACGCCGACGACACCGCGACAACCACCGTTTGCCCCGCATGCGCGGGGATGATCCGCAGGGTGGTGATCATGCTGAGAATCGGTTGGAGTTTGCCCCGCATGCGCGGGGATGATCCGGCCGCAAACCCAAGCAATTCCAAGGGTTTGCGGTTTGCCCCGCATGCGCGGGGATGATCCGCATCGTGACGGTGCCATTGGCCTCGCCGTAACGTTTGCCCCGCATGCGCGGGGATGATCCGTTCGGGACTTCGTGGCAGACCCTCCAGCAGCTGTTTGCCCCGCATGCGCGGGGATGATCCGGACTACGGCAATGTCTACAACACAGCATACCGGTTTGCCCCGCATGCGCGGGGATGATCCGTACTCTTCTTTTTCTGCTGTTGTAATGACAATGTTTGCCCCGCATGCGCGGGGATGATCCGGATGCCTGAGCATCGAGAACACCGCGTCATCGGTTTGCCCCGCATGCGCGGGGATGATCCGGGGGCGACATTGACGTGTTGACCCAAAACCCAGTTTGCCCCGCATGCGCGGGGATGATCCGACCAAGGTCGAATACGCGGACCTCGTGGAAGTGTTTGCCCCGCATGCGCGGGGATGATCCGGCGTCCTGTACCACGCGGTCACAATCGGGGTTGTTTGCCCCGCATGCGCGGGGATGATCCGGTATGTCACAACGGCGGCAGCAACACCGCAACGTTTGCCCCGCATGCGCGGGGATGATCCGTGATGAGGAATGCGGCACGTTCAACGCGCCTGGTTTGCCCCGCATGCGCGGGGATGATCCGAAGCGCCCGACATGGCATATCATGGGGTACTTGTTTGCCCCGCATGCGCGGGGATGATCCGGTTCCGGGCCGTCTTCGCGGCATGGGCCCCATGTTTGCCCCGCATGCGCGGGGATGATCCGATTATATCATCGGATACGATTCATTGGACCCCGTTTGCCCCGCATGCGCGGGGATGATCCGGACGCTGTCCGCTAGATCGGGGCTTCCGGTCTGTTTGCCCCGCATGCGCGGGGATGATCCGGAACCGACGAAGAATTCACCGAACGCTATCGTGTTTGCCCCGCATGCGCGGGGATGATCCGGGTGATTATGCGTTCCGCAGTTTCGACAAGACGTTTGCCCCGCATGCGCGGGGATGATCCGTGGCGAAGATGTGGGGCAACGCCTTCTGCTCCGTTTGCCCCGCATGCGCGGGGATGATCCGGACGTCTGCATCTACAGCGTGACGGCTTACTAGTTTGCCCCGCATGCGCGGGGATGATCCGGTGCATCTTGATAGCATCCCGTCCGACGAAACGTTTGCCCCGCATGCGCGGGGATGATCCGAACAATGGTTCGACAAACTGGATGGAGTGGAAGTTTGCCCCGCATGCGCGGGGATGATCCTGACCGGAATGTCAATCAGGAACTTGTCAGTAGGTTTGCCCCGCATGCGCGGGGATGATAGGCGCACGGATACAAGGATGACGCGGAAGACCAGGTTTGCCCCGCATGCGCGGGGATGATCCGTGCCCACGGATGTTGAACGTGCCCCATACACCGTTTGCCCCGCATGCGCGGGGATGATCCGCAAATGATGATAAAACTTTTACAGTATCAGGAGTTTGCCCCGCATGCGCGGGGATGATCCGAAAAAAGAACCGCCGAAACCCTCAACAAGCTGCAGGTTTGCCCCGCATGCGCGGGGATGATCCGCCAGTGGGCGGGCATTCGATGGACGTTCCCCTGTTTGCCCCGCATGCGCGGGGATGATCCGCGGGCGGCAAGCACGCACGAATAGGCGTTCAGGTTTGCCCCGCATGCGCGGGGATGATCCGCACAGGCTTGCCACGATGTCGCTTATGAAGTCGTTTGCCCCGCATGCGCGGGGATGATCCGGCGTAGGCGTCTACCACTTCGCGCACACGGAAGTTTGCCCCGCATGCGCGGGGATGATCCGCAACCGAAGGCATCGGATACGTCAACCCCGATGTTTGCCCCGCATGCGCGGGGATGATCCGCACTACACGCCGGGCCGCGCCGGCCACCGCATGTTTGCCCCGCATGCGCGGGGATGATCCGATCGCGTGCCATCTGCGACAGTTGGCACCGCCGTTTGCCCCGCATGCGCGGGGATGATCCGCTCTGCAAAATGTTCGATGGACGTAAGGCGCTGTTTGCCCCGCATGCGCGGGGATGATCCGAGGGAAGTTGTAGCGGCTTGTAGTAGGCGAGAGTTTGCCCCGCATGCGCGGGGATGATCCGTACGCCAATTGCCTGACCATCGCGCAACGTCTGTTTGCCCCGCATGCGCGGGGATGATCCGCGGTTTCAACGTGTTTTCTATAAACGCGCGTTGTTTGCCCCGCATGCGCGGGGATGATCCGTACGTGCTGTCGGCGTTGCCCTCGGTCGAGGTGTTTGCCCCGCATGCGCGGGGATGATCCGCTCGCCCATAACGACGGCACCGTTCGCACCGGGTTTGCCCCGCATGCGCGGGGATGATCCGGTTGCCGATGGCGTCCACAGCCATACCGATACGTTTGCCCCGCATGCGCGGGGATGATCCGATGAGGTCACCGACCCTGGCAAGCCGCTGGTAGTTTGCCCCGCATGCGCGGGGATGATCCGGACGTGACCGTGAAGGTCGGCGGCGACAGCATGTTTGCCCCGCATGCGCGGGGATGATCCGGGCGACAAGCAACGGATAGTGCCTATATCGGAGTTTGCCCCGCACGCGCGGGGATGATCCGGCGGTGACAGCGCAAGACACGTTAGCCACGAAGTTTGCCCCGCATGCGCGGGGATGATCCGGAAATCAGCGACTTCCTCTCGCTGGCAACAAGTTTGCCCCGCACGCGCGGTGAACTGCGCCCCGGAAGTTGGACGTGGTTTATTAAGGGTATCTGATTAGGCTGTGAGGGACATGTTCCGGAATTCCTCCGGGGTGTGTCCCTCCAGTCGTATCTGGCGTCGTCTGGTGTTCCAGTGGATGATGTACGCGTCCAGTTCGTTCTTGAACTCCTCGTACGAGGCGAACCGGCGGCCGGTGTGGAACTCGTCCTTGAGGTGGCCGAACACCTGCTCGGTGGCGGCGTTGTCGATGCAGTTGCCCTTGCGGCTCATGGACTGGCGGATGCCCAGTTCCCCGAGCCTGTTCCGCCACCAGTCGTGCTGGTATTGCCATCCCATGTCGCTGTGGAGTATGGGATCGGCGCCTTCGGGCAGCTTCTCCTCGAGCATGGCGAGCAGCCGTTGCTGCTGGGCGAGGTCGGGGTGCCGGCTGACATCCCAGGCCACAATCTCCTTGGATCCCATGTCGTATATGGGCGCGAGGTACGCCTTGCCGCCCGCCGCCCTGAACTCGGTGACGTCCGTGCCCAGCTTCGCCCACGGCCGGTCGGCCGCGAAGTCGCGTTCCAGCAGGTTCGGCGGCTTCGCGCCCGTATCGCCTTGGTATGAGCTGTATCTGCGGTATGGGTTCGGGCGGCGTATGGCGCACTTCAATCCCATGCGGCGCATAACCCTGAGCACGCTCTTATGGCTCACGCGCACGCCGAACTCGTATACGAGGCACATGCGCACCTGCCGGTGGCCGCACCCGTTGGGCGTGCGATGGAAGACCTCGGCGACCATCGGCTCGATATCCGGCCGGGTGACCGGCTCGGGATGCGAAAGGAGATAGTAGTTGTATTTCGTCAAGTCGGTGTTTCGTGTTTAGTCATGTATTTTTTTCGGGTTTAGGCAGTTGCATGCATTTTCCTTATTTTTCCGGTTGCGCGGAGGTGTTC
>ENA-OXEK01000018-OXEK01000018.1-human-gut-metagenome-genome-assembly--contig:-NODE-18-length-119510-cov-58.784881_pt1 | contig 119510 bp, 86 predicted proteins | sample MGYA00249825_ERZ652244 | MGnify/ENA primary metagenome ERZ652244 (study PRJEB26925, sample SAMN05826968) | human gut metagenome | biome: ENVO:2100002; feature: ENVO:00000062; material: ENVO:00002003...
GGTCAGTGGTGTCGCCTGTGCCGAGCTGCCCATGGGTGTTTTCTCCCCATGCCCACAGGGTGCCGTTCTTCTTCACCGCATACGCCAGATTGTCGTTAGCAGCGGCGGCAGTTACGTTATCCATAACCTTTACTGGGCTGCGCCGGTCAGTGGTGTCGCCTGTGCCGAGCTGCCCATGGGTGTTTTCTCCCCATGCCCATAAGCTGCCATCCTTCTTTATTGCGTACGCGGAATAACAATCTTTGACAGTGGTAATGGCGTCGACGTTGTCCATGATCTTTGTAGGGATATGGTGGTCTGCATCATCGCCTGTTCCCAGTCGCCCACGGTAATTCATTCCCCATGCCCACAGGCTACCATCCATCTTCAACGCATATTGCGACGAGCCCGGTGAATCGTTAATGGTGATAGTGGCTACGTTATCCATGATCTTTATGGGATTGTGGTAATCCGCATTATCCCCTGTGCCTAGCTGCCCGTAGTTCTTTCCCCATGCCCACAAGGTCCCATCTTTCTTCACTGCGAAGGTGGAAGAGTTGTCAGTGGTGATGGTGGCTACGTTATCCATGACTTTTACAGGATTATGCCGGCTAGTGGTGTCACCTGTGCCGAGTTGTCCCGAAGCGTTCCTTCCCCATGCCCACAGGGTCCCGTCTCTCTTCACAGCGAAGGCTGAGTAGTCATCGGCGACGATAGTGGACACGCTGTCCATGATCTTTACTGGACTGTTACGGCTGACGGTGTCACCTGTGCCGAGTTGCCCAGCGTCGTTATATCCCCATGCCCATAGGCTGTTATCTTTCTTCACTGCGAAGGTGGAAAACTCGTTGGTGGTAATGGTGGTTACATTGTCTAGGACCTTCACAGGGCTATGTTGCTCTGTGGTATTGCCTACTCCCAACTCACCATAGGCGTTTTGTCCCCATGCCCATAGGCTGCTGTCTGATTTTATGGCATAAGTCGACAAACCGTTAAAGATGACTTTCTTCACGGTTGTCTTCGTCGGAGTCGGATTCGGAACTGGATCGGAACCGTACTGGATGTAAAGGGTCGTATCGGTGTCGGGCACGGTCCATTCCGAACCAAGCTTGACGCTCTTGCCGGAACCGTCCTGAGCCGTGTTCAGATCCTTTATTCCATCCAAACTGCCGGAATCCAATCCGAGCTGACGCTCCAGGTATGTCTGCGTCAAGGTGAGTGTATCGCCGGCTTTACGTCCCAAGGCTTTAGAGACGCCACTACGCGAATCCATGAACGTTACTGTCACATCCTTCGTTTCGGGCGGAGTCACTTTGCCGGGATCCTCAATGGCCGGGCATTGGCCGATCTTCCATGGATCCTTGGTGTTGTCAAACACGGTGAAAGTCTGCTTCTGCTCCTTGAAGTCGTGGCTGAGCAGTTCCTTGTCCGTCACCGGCAATTTCAGGTGCACACCGGCCTGCAACGATGGAATGACCAACAGCTTCAATGTTGCCTCGGCTGCATGATCCGCACCTTCGGCAGTCGTCTTGAACGTGGCATCGGCCTGACCGCGCAGTTTCACGGTCTCGGTTACACCGGCCGAATCATACAGATACAGTGAGGGCTTGACCCACGGGGCGATGCCTGCCGTCATACTGCCATCGAGCTTGACGAACGTGCATGCGTTGTTATTTTCATTCTTATAGTTCAAATCATTCTGATAGATCTGATTCCATCCGTCTGTGTCATACTTGACCCCGAGTTTCAGGTTGTGCGTCCAATGAGGCTTCATTGAAGCTTCGGCCTTCACGTTGAGATTTCCCTCAACGCCCAGCTGCATCTCGGAGGTCAATACCACGGGGACTCCTGCCACGTAGAAGGTGACGGGATTACCCTTGATGGAGGCCAGCTGGTTATTGAATTTCTCGTTGATGGCACCCCATGCCTTGGCATCGAGTTTCGCGTCGGAATCCGCATAAACGTAGGTTCTGAAGTCGTCCACGTATGGCATAAAGAGCTTTTCGCCGAATTTCGGGTAGGCGATGGCCAGTTTCAGATGCACGCCAAAATCGGCTGAGAAATCGAATTTCACCGACGCTCCGGCGGACATCTGCGCGTCATACACAGCCTTGAGCACCGCCTTCTCAGTTTCCGCGCTCTTGCCGCAGGTGGCCTGCTTCTCCATCTTGGTCTTGTCATCGTTCTTGACGTACTGCCAGCCGGCATAACACGAGATATCCACCGAGGCCATCTTGATGTCATTCTCATCCGATGCAACCGCTCTGCCGGTCACGGAATGAGTTCGGAAGGAAGCGGTACGCACGGCAGTTTTCTTCGCCTTGCTCTTTGACTGTCTGGAAGCCTCACTCAACGTGGCGGTCGGCGCATGGTCCGGCGAGATATCGGTATACGACGGGTCCAGCTTTGCGTCGGACTCGTCCACAGTGGATCCGTCGGCAGGGAAGGCCGGCTGGTCCTGGTCGATGTCCGCCTGATACAGGGCATCGGTAAGAGCGGCCTGCTCGGTGTTTACCACCCACCCCTGGGCGGTCCTCTGCACGGATACCACCTTGCGCAGGAAGCCCTTCGGCGCATGTTCGCCTGTGCCGGATGCAAGCACGTCACCCGGCGCGACCTGCGGGGCAGCGGCGAACACCACTTCCGTGTCGGTCACGGACGTCACCGGTCGGCTCTGATCATCCGGATTCAGGACCACGGTTTTGTCACCGACCACCGTTGCATTCTTGTCCGGCAGATGAACGGTCAGCTTGCGACTGGCGTTACCTTCGCTGCCACCGCAAGCCATTCCCACGGCCCGGAACGTGTAGCTCTTTGTCTGAGGAACGGTCGATTCGAAGTGCCAATACGCCCCATCCGTTCCATAGGTGACCTCGGCGGTGCCAAACAGATTATTATCGCCGTAGATCTTCACCTGTTCGATAGCAGCCGACGATTCCACTTTGCCTTCAAGAATCAGTTTGCCTGTCTTTTCAAGATAGACATTCGCGCCTTCTTGAGGCGAATCCCAGCTGATGTCAACCGTCGAATCGCTCTTTGAAGGAGCCCCGATCACATCGCCAAGCAGCAGCATCGACGAGTCGACCTTGGCACCGCGAGCGGTTACAAAGGATGCATCACGCGCCGCATCGATAACGTCAAGTTGTGCCAGCGCACCGGTGGCGGCATCAACCGTTACGCCGCGAGAACGCCCGGCGACAGCCTTGCCATACTCGACGAAGGCACGGGAACCAGACGGTTTTGCAGTGACAAGCGCCAGAGCAAAGGCGCTGTCGTCCAAACGCTTGCCAGCGGCAATCTTGTTGCTTTCATCGTTCTTGGTTTCGGTGTTGACCCATTTCGTTCCATACACCGGCACGTAGCTGCCCTCGACGTTGGCGTCGGATGTATTCTGCACGCTGCCTGTCACCCAGCCGCGCACATCCAATCGCGCTTCGCCCAGATCCTTATCCGCCGAAAGATTCACATTGCCATTGGCATCAGGCACTGCAACAGTGGATACGACACTTCGACCCTGCGGAACATCAAAGGACTGGCCTGCCAACGTTACTTTGCCGGAGGTGTTTGCATCCACCGTCAGCGTTGCATACACGGCACGCACGTCTTCGCTGGGCACACCGCCTTGTCCCACCACTCCGATGGGTAATGGCTCGGAAGCCAGCTCATCCCCGCCAAGCCCTTGTGCGGTATCGGCGCGCGTGACAGGAGTTTTCACCACATTTGTGGCACCAGGTGCAGCGGCATTCGATTGGAACAGAGCCACGGTTTCCACGCGTGCGTCAACTTGCGCATTCGATGAGATATGAATCTTACCCTGTTCCACTCGTGCCAGTACCGTCTGCGAAGCGTCATGTCCGGTCTGAACAGAGAGTGCAGGAGACCCATCAACGAAAATTTCCGAATACTGCTTGGCTCCGAACACCGAAACGCGGATCAAAGCCGAAGTGGCTTTATCCGCCCCAGGCAAGGCGACTTCATCACCGGACTGGGTACCAATGGCACCAATACCAGCTAAAGATTCCACGGCAGGCACTCGACTACGCACGTCATAGCCGAGTGCCTGCGGAACCTGCGTTGCTTCGGTCGCATAGGACCGTTGCGCAGGGATGGCGCTCGCAAGCGTTGCCACAGCAGCTAAAGCCGCGGCAATACGTACCGATGATTGTTTGATTACGTTATGCTTCAACAGTCGCATCTCATGCCTCCCTCTGTGCATGATTGGAGTGCTTACGCCGCATGGCAACGATGCCGGTAACAGCCAAAATTATCGCCAGCACTGCGATGCCCGATATCGCAGCTCCTGTTTTCACTACGTTTAAAGTGTTGCCGTTTGTATTGCTGTTGCTTTGATTGTGATGGACTGTTCCATTTGGCATATTGGTGTTGGCGTTGTTGCTATTGCTGCCATTGCCCTTGTCGCCACCCTTGTTATCGCCGCTTCCGGCATTATTGCCGGACTGATTCTTGTCGGAATCGCCATTGCCTTTTGGCGGTATTGGGGTGGGCGTTTCGCTTGCCTTTAGCGAAATGACCTGGCTGTGCTCAGACAGAATGACGTTATTGGCATCGACGAATGTCACGTTAAGACGTGCATCTATGTTCTTTTGGGATTGCAATACTAGGTTTTGCGCGCCTGCCTGAGTTTTGATGACAGCGGTCACACCAGAAGGTGACGATTTGAACGTTAGCGTCTTATCGGACATTTTTCCGGTTATTCCGGCCGCGGAGACGTTAGTCGCCTCCACGTCCACCCATGCCTGTGCGGTGTTATCCGGTGCTTCGAACGATTGCGGATCGTCAGCGGCATACACCTGTGTACCGGATGCCAAGCAAATGAAAAAAGCAAAAATGATTGATACTGCCGAAATCAGGGAAGACAGTCTGGCCCTACTGGCTTTCCCCCTTCGTGCTGTCAAAATACTCCATTGAAACGTGCACATCGCCGAGCTCCTTCTTCTCCTCTGATTCTGTAGTTTGCAACTACTTACTCGGATCTCTCGTGTAGACCCGATCGTATCTATTTATCGATTTAGACACGGAAACAGATGGGCATAAGGAGGATAAGGAGGTGTAAAAATGGCAGAAGTTCATGCGAACGTGAATTCAATAAAGGTTTTGCGACATTTTCTCGAAAATGTCACGCACCCTTGCCGTTGAGCGCAACACCTGCTCCACGCTCATACCCAATTCCTAAATTCCAGCCAATGGGGTGATAAGGAGCTGCGGACGTTTTCTTGCGCATTTTCGGATTCCGACTCTGATATAGAAGTGCATAGCCCGCATCCTATGCACGATTTTCATCCGCCAACATCGTCCCCGTTTTTTCAATCACAATTTCCCGCATTCAACAACCGAAAATCATGCTCAAAAAAACAAGCCAAATTACCAATATATAGAAATCTAACGTTATCAATATAATTGAACATCAAATAGAATTACATCTCCAGCCTTGTTATAAATAGTAGGAGATGTAATTCTCGTCTGAACATCTTTTATTTTAACTAAAAATCTAAATCACAAAATCAATTTTTATCCTTATCATATCCTTCCAGCAAATCAGCTTTAACATAACCATATATACCATCATCCGAATAGCATTCAACATATTTCTCGTTCTTGTTCATCCATATATCAAACTCAGTATCATTTGTCACCTTCAAAATGGTGCCGGCCTTGATTTCTCTGTAAAAAGGGACCATAGTTGTACCAGAGTTCTCTTCCTTGCTGAAATTCATTAACATTGATTGATTCGGCTTGCAATCTTTCGCTAAGCGATACTCACCAATTGTTCGAGAGTGTTCTTTCGCCCAAGTTATCTGCTGGTTCATAAATTCCGTATTGGTAAAATTAATATATTGCACTGCAGCAAATATCACCGCAACAATGGCCAGAATTCCGCAAAAGACAGAAACAATGCCAGATATACCGCTAATTATCTTAAGCAGACCATTGATAACGCACAGTACAACTATCAAAACAACAGCCGCAACGATTGTCCTAAGTAACGCCCAACCGAACACGCTCATGGTCCGATATGTGTTGTTAATATCAAACGAAATCGTTCTGCCGTCCGATCCCAATATTTCGCGCGTGAAAGTATGAACGCCGTACCCGTCTGTACCCAATACACTCGTCCCCCAGGCTTGAACCGTGACAATAAGCCCCAAGGCACCGTACACAAGTGCTCTAATCCGTGAAACAATTCCCCTCTTCCCCACATAACCTGCTCCCACTCTGAAGGCCAACATCGCAGTACCAATTTCAAGGGGAAGAAAAAGAAGATTTAATATCGGAATCATTCCCACAAGAAAATTACCGATAACCCATACGCCGCCCACAAAGATCAACAGAAGCGCTATAACGACCACTGCAGCAGGAATAACAACATATACGTCCATTCAGCCACATCCTTCTACGAAGTTGCTCAAGAGATATCAGCAAAACACTGACGTCAAGGCTATTACCGATATTCTTCTCGTACACGTGTCTCATGATGAAAGTTGAAAAAGCATGACAAACATAAAAAATATCGATGATGAATCGGCAAATATGCCAGACAAATCCAAGCAATTCCCTCTAACATGCTTGGCTGTCGAGCCATCGGAACCGTCTGAACGCAGCATCCGCTCCATACGCATAACCAATTCCTAAATCCCAGTCAAATGGGACTCCTGAGAATCGAAATAAGCATTGCCGTACACTAAAGAAAACCTCTACATTAACAACGCGATAGAATCAGCGCTCTTCAACAATGCTAATTCCGAGCCAGTCCAAAGCCTTTTGCCTCACCATATTCCAACGCACAGTGACACATGGCTCAATACAATCCGTAAGGTGGCAACACGCAATCATTGCAAGTGCTGCAACTATCGAATAGGTAACGCTACCACTCCTTATGGATACAATAAACGCAACCAATATCGACATACCCTGCATGGATCTGAGCACGAACGCCACAAACAACGGATGACTCCCAATACAGGCAAAAACATAGAGAACCGCCACAACAGCAATCACCACAAACGTCAGCATGTCACGCCGTACGGGGGAAGAGATTGCCCAAGAAGCTATGCCGACACAATGCATTATGCCGATAAGCATGATGATGTTCAGCACCGTGGCACCAAATCTGATATCACGAGGATATTGCCAAGACCATTTTCCGCCAGCATCATTCGAAAACGCCCAGGCACCCCAAGCTGAATGGCATGAACACAGTAATGCAGCAACTACGATTTCAATGATCGTCTGCTGCAATGGCTCGTTTCCCAATGCAAACACATCAACTCCAGCCAAGCGTAGAAAAGCATCCTGCGTTCTGACAGCAGCAATGTTGCCGGAAAAACATGATGCGGCAAATCCCCACATCATCTGAGCAGCCGACAACACCGTAAGAATCGTCATCGACACGTAAGCAAATGGTCTTACAGCATTTCGCATCTTGTTCATTGCCTCAACCTCATCTGGGATTACTGCTTGCTCATGGCCTTGCAGAATCCATTGTTGTGAAAAAATCCGCCCGTTTTCGGAAATTCATGCGAACATCAAAAAAGTCATGATAAACGTTGCCCGACATTCGTTTATCTATCGATCTTTCCCACTAATCTTGAGGCTGTGACTGCGGAAATATTCATCTATGAGGACGCTGCTTCGGATGCGCGGGCGCTGAGCGACACCATCGAAACCGTAGCCGAAAATAGGCAGATAACCGTAAATGTCACAATATTCAATCATTCAAGCGATCTGCTTCAAGCCGTGGAGAACCATGAGCCGGACCTGCTGTTCATGGATATCGATGCAGGGCAGAACGAACCCGATGGCATCAGCCTTGCCAAGCAAATCCGAATCTGGAGCACCGATCTTCCCATCGTTTTCGTGACCTGCATGCAGGAATGGGCGCTCCTCGGCTATGAGGTACAGGCTCTGCATTACCTAATCAAACCGGCCACCACACAAGAAGTGGATGTCTGCTTCAACCGCTTGGAAAAACTGACTGGGCGACGCTTGAAGAAACGTCGATTCATCTCAGTCATTTCCGACTACAAGACGCTGCGGATTCCGGTCGACGCCATTCAATACGCCGAAGTCAAAAGTAACACCGTCACCATTCATCTTCCCGGACGCTCCATACCGTCTAACACATCCATGACGTCGCTCGAGCAACAGGTCGGAGATGCGCTGCTCCGATGCCACCGCAGCTACCTGATCAATCCGAAGTTTGTAAAACGCATTGACAGCAATGATTTCGTACTCACCACCGGCGAGCGCATCCCCATCCGCATCAACGGCAGAAAAAACACCATATCCCAATACCATGATTGGATCATGCGGCATATGGACAAGGTGGCGGACTAAGCGCCAAGCGCCAGTCGGCAGCGTGCATATATTTCGTGGCTCGTCCACATGCCCCACACGCTACATAGGCAAACTCACACGAACAGTAAACACATGTCCGTCATGCTTCACCGAACATTCGCCGTGCAGACGTTGCGCCGTCAAACGCACCGATTCGAGTCCCATGCCCATACCATTGTGTTTGGTTGAGAAGAACCTGCCATTCCGCTCGTCGATCAAGCCGTCATAACTGTTCCGCACCTGAATCATGCAGACGCCCGGAACCTTGCCGATCCGCAAATCCGCATATCGTTCGCCTGCGCAACACCCTGCGGCCTGAACCGCGTTCTCCAGCAGGTTGCCAAGAACAACCGTCAGATCGACCGACTTGGCAAAGTGGTCCACTGGAGTCTCGATTCGTGACGTGAACCGGACCCCAGCGCGTTCCGCCTCATACGCGTAATACTGCAACAGTGCATCCAATTCCGGATTACTGGCAAGACGGTACCGCGTACTTGGAGGAACGGTTCGTACCATCTTGGCGATGTAATCACGCAATTCGCCAAGCTCGTTCTTCTCAGCCAGCACCGACAGCACCGCAAGCTCATGACGAAAATCATGCCGTAGCCGCCGTTCGGCATCACTATGCTCCCGGTAGATACGGTAAGCGCGTTCATGCAATTCATATTGGCGATTGACGATACTCAGCTCATTCCGTTGACGTTGGACGAGAATGATTTTGACAATGATAAGATACGTTCCAAGTTTCGTTATGAACAACAGCATCAGCATCATAAAATTAGCCGGCTTCGCAGTGCTGATGTATTCAGGTTCAGGCGTGCCGAATCGCATCCACAATGCGATGGCGCTGAATCCAGCCGGAACCAACCACAAGTACCGCCAGATATAATCCGCATCCTCAACATCGAACAAATCCAGCAACGTTCTTCCGAAGAATACGAATAGTACGCAGATCAGTGCAATCCCAACCAGCAAGACCGTGAGCAAATATCGCCAATCATATACCCCCCCCCAGGAAACAGATGACGATCGACGGCGTTGCCCATGACAGTAACCGTGCCCGACAGGTTCATGAACAACATCAGAACAAACACAATCTTGCGCCAAGAATCACGAATCAAACCGATCACAGGAAATCCCCATAACACCGGCAACAGTATCGCCATCAACGCCATGTACGCGTTGTCATCGACATGGCCATAGCGCAATGAGCCGGCTACCACCTGAATCACCACAAGCAATGCGCATACAGCAACGGTGGCGCGTACGCCTAAGCGGAGGCGTTTGCGGAACAGCGTCAGCGTGAATGCCATGCCGGGCAGACAATCAAGCAACGCGAATATCCCGGCCCCGCATACGCCCACATTCATTTACCTGATCCCCTTACCTCAATCCATGTCGAATCTCTTCCGGCGCTCTCAAACCTCCATCACTTTACATGCACCCTTCGTCTCCTCCGTCCGGCAAATATCCGCAAAACCATCGTGCACACCATCTTTGAAAAACATGACCCGCACGTCAGGCCGACCCGTATAATAAGATGCGCTGTCAAGCCAATGTGTGGCAAACCGGCAATGTTCCACGTCTCGGCGTCGTATGGGAAGTCATACGAACGATAGGACACCACAAGGAACGTCGGGGGCATTGGACGAACGGGGGCTGGGCCCTTCGTATCGTTTTCTGCCCGAACTCCGTCCGCAGCATCAATCCCTAGAAAACGGTAAAGCAACAGGATTCAAGGGAAATCGCAAGGAATGAAGAAGACAGTCCTCCACAAAGCAATCGCACTTCTCGGCGCAATCACCATGCTTGCCGGCGTCGCCGCATGTGGGCACAGCAACAATGCCGACGAATCGGGAAATGGTCTAAAAAAAGTGACGTTCATGCTGTCATGGGCGCCAGACACCAACCACATCGGCGTCTACGTGGCGAAGAACAAGGGGTACTTCAAGCAGGTCGGCCTTGATGTGGACATCGTGGCGGTGGCACAGGCCGGCGCCGAACAGGCGGTGAACAACGGCCAGGCCGATTTCGCGCTGTCGAATCTGACCAACGTGGGCATGTACACCACCAAGGGCGCGAAAATCAAGCAGGTCATGCAGGTGCAGCAGAAGCCGAGCGCCATCTGGTGTTCGCTCGCCTCGAACAAGGCGATCACATCCCCGAAGGATTTCGATGGCAAGACCTTCGCCACGTTCGGCTCGAACGAATCCGACGCGGTGATCCGCCGCATGATCCAGACCGACGGCGGCAAAGGCACGTTCGACAAAGTGACCGTGGGCACATCCACATTCCAGACGCTGTCCAGCGGCAAAGCCGATTTTGGCGGGTTCTACGCCACATGGGAAGGGGTGCAGGCCGATATGTACGGCCCGAAGCTCAACTGCTTCACCGAGCCGGATTATGGCGTGCCAGGCAACGCCGACACCATCGGCATTATCACCAGCAACAAGACCATATCCTCCAATCCGGCTCTCGTAAGGAAGTTCGTGCAGGCCACCAAGAAGGGGTATGAATACGCCTACTCGCATCCCGATGATGCGGCCGCAATCCTCGTCAAAGAAGCCCCCGACGCGAATCTCAAGCTCGCTTTCGTCAAGAAGAGCATGAAGACCATCGTAAACGGCCAGTACTGGGGTGATCCAACGAAGATCAAGGATGGCTCGTTCGTGTTCGGCACGAACGATACCAAAGGCGCGCAACAGTATTTCGATTTCCTCGCCAAAGAGGACGCCTACACCGATGCGCACGGCAAGACGGTGCACACCGCTCCGGTGGCCAAGGACATCGCCACCGACGAGTTCCTGAAGTAAACCCGAGGCATGCCGATTCCCGGCAATGGGCTATGTTCAGGGATAACGGTTTTGTGAAGGAGAAAGTGACCGACCGATGACGTCCACACCATGTTCCGGCAACCGCAAGCTGATACTCGATGTCGATACCGGCATCGACGACGCGCTGGCCTTGGCATATCTCGCTTCCTTCAACGAAGTCGATTTGCTGGGCGTCATCGGCACCTACGGTAACGTGGTGGCCGACACGGCCGTGCGCAATACGCGATACGTACTGGACCGGCTGGGATTACATCATGTGCCGGCGATGGCAGGTTCCACGCACCCATCGTGGGCCGACTCCTTCATCGCCGATGCGGGATGCGCCCAATTCCACGGTGTGGACGGTTTGGGTGGATTCGGCCCGGTTGCGGATTCCTCCGTACCCGATTCCGTTGTAGTCAATGCCATTCCGTCGGACTGTCAGACCTGCTCCGACGGCATATGCGCATCCGAGGCCGGAACGTGTACTTCGGCAGTTCGAAGGCTGATTTCCGTAGGCGGATATGATGTGCATGACCCGCATGCGAATCCATCCACCGACTCGTTCGCACTTTCGTTCGCCATGGGCGATCGCGCAATGCGCGCGGACACCGTCCACTCCCCCGCACTGCCGGAAGGCGTGCGATTCATCATCGATACGATTCGTCGGTTCGGTAGCGATGTCACGGTGGTGGCTACCGGACCGTTGACCGACATTGCGGCTGCGATCGATGCCGCGCCGGATATCGCGAGTTCGCTGCAGCTGGTGATGATGGGCGGAACGCTCACCCAGGAAGGCAATTGTTGGGATGCGACCGCCGAAACGAATATCATCCAGGATCCGGAGGCCGCGGACCGTGTGTTCCATTCCGAAGCGGATACCACCATGGTTGGTTTGGATGTGACGCATCAATGTCTGCTGGGCCGGGCGGCCACTGCCGGTTGGCGTGGCACCGAGCTTGGCGATTTCCTCGCCGATATGGCCGACTTCTCCATTGAAGCCAACGCCAAGGCCGACGCGCGTCTGTTTGCGAAGGGTATGCCGTTGCATGATCCGCTCGCCGCGGCCGTCGCGATTGATCCGGGTCTCGTTGGATGTTTCGATCTGCCGATGAAAGTCGAGACGCAGACGGGCGATTTCCATGGAACGCGCGGCCGTACCATCGGCGACCCGGCCGGGCTCATCGACCCGTCAGCGCCACGCGTGCACGTTGCGTTGACCGTCGACCATAACCGGTTCGTAGCCGACTTCGCCCACCGCATCGCGCATATGGTGGCCGCTCGGGCGTGAAGCTGGAACAGCCCACCGGGCTGTGCCTCATCGCTTCACGTCCTGCAATTTCGGACGGTCCTACGGACCGACCCAACACCACCCTCGCGGCATAGCCGCTCGGGCGTGAAGCTGGAACAGCCCACCGGGCTGTTCCTTATCGCTTCACGCCACCGAATCTACGATCGCGGTGGATGTAGTGGTCGATGGAGCGCCACAGCACCTCACGGCCGCAATCCGGGAACAGTTCCGGCACGAAGTCGAGTTCCGCGTAGGCGGCTTCCCACGGCAGGAAGTTGGACGTGCGCTGCTCGCCGGACGTGCGGATCACCAGATCGCAATCGGGAATATCCGGGTTGTACAGGTGCTCGGCGATCATCTTCTCCGTCACACGATCGCCGGAGATCTTGCCGTCACGCACCTCACGTGCGATGGCCGCGCAGGCGTCCGCGATTTCGGCGCGGCCACCGTAGTTCAGGCAGAACACCACGTCGATGGTCTTGTTGTTCTTGGTTTTCTCCTGCGCCACTTCCAGCTCGTCGATGACGGATTTCCACAGCTTCGGACGGCGGCCGGACCAGCGCACGCGCACGCCCCACTCGTTCATCTGATCGACACGACGGTGGATGATGTCACGCGAGAAGCCCATAAGGAAACGCACTTCCTGCGGCGAACGCTTCCAATTCTCCGTGGAGAACGTGTACAGGGACAGGTAGCGCACGCCCGCTTCGATGGCGCCGGCGATGGTGTCGAACACCACCGGTTCGGCCGCCTGATGGCCGTCGGTGCGGATGAGTCCGCGCTGCTGGGCCCAACGGCCGTTGCCGTCCATGATCACGCCGACGTGGCGCGGAACCTTGTTCTTTGGAAAATCGGGAATGATCGACGGATCAGAAAACGGTGCCGCCGGAATGTCAAGGGATTTGTAATCCACGTTCTCAAAAGCCATACCCGCTAATCTAGCAAGCGCATGGAACGAATCGGCCGTTCCAAATAGTATTCGCCCCATTCTTCCACTATTTGGTGGGTTTCCCGTTGAATCGACGCGGACGCCGGAACACCGTCCAGCTCCCCCCAATCGCCATCGACAAGCGCCGAAAGCCGGCAAATCGCATCCCACGACACCGCTTCCGATTCGGGGGTATGGTCGGCGGCGCACATCAGGCCGCCGGCGGGAATCGAAAAATACCAGGACAGCGCAGACGAAATCGGCTCGCCGCACACCACGCAGACGCGCAGACGGGGTGTCCAACCAGCGATCGCCAGTGCGCGCAGCACGTACGAATCGCCAATCGTGGACGGCTCGTGCGCATGTTTGGCAAGCGCGTTCAACGCGCCCAATACCAGCCGGTATTGTGCGACCGCAGGCTCCTTTTCCGTGGCGACCAGCTTGTCGGCGGTTTCGCAGATCACGTTCGCCGCCGTATACGCTTGAAAATCGGCGCAAATCGGCCCTGCATACGCGGCGATCGATTCGGCTTGGGACACGACGTCGAGCGAACGACCTTCCGCAATGAGCAGCGCCACGCGCATGAACGGTTCGAGTCGGCCTCCGAAACGCGATTTGGTACGGCGCACGCCTTTCGCGACGGCGCGTACTTTGCCATGGTCACGTGTGAGCAAGGTGAGTATGCGGTCGGCTTCGCCGAGTTTGGCGGTGCGCAGCACCACGCCTTCGTCTTGATACAGCGGCATCGCACCTCCTTTTCTTGCCGTTCATCGCATCCTGTTATGCATACGCTCGCCGCACGTGCGCGTTCCGAGATACATTCGCCCCGTCAGTAGATGAACAGCCCCCAGAACGCGAACACCAGCAATACGCAGAACATGGCGGCTACGGTCAGCCAGAACATCACGCGTCCGAACCGCGTGGAAGCCAGCACCGGCTGCCGTCCGCTGACGATTTCGCCGATAGCACCCTTACGTGGCGGCCACTGCGCGATGCCTCGATGGGTTGCCTCTTCGATCAGCCGCATGAACACGCGGGACCATGCCCACACCACGGCGACGCACACGATCTGGATCACCGGCCAGCTCCAATACATCACGCCCGGATTCTCCACTGGGGCACTGCCCCATGCCAGTTTGACCACACCCATGATCACATCGCCAAGGCCGGCGCAGAACAGCACGAACGTGGCCATAGTGGCGATAGTCAACGTGACCAGCGAGTTTTTGAACCCTTGCGCAAGCCCCAGCCGATACCGTCGTCCGTGGGCACGCGCCCAGATCTTACGCATCAGCACGGCGAGCCACAGCACGCCTGCGGCAAGCAGCAGCACCAGCATGCTGGCATGCAACGCGACCAGGTAGATGGTCAGGCCGCGATTGGCTTTGAGGTCCAATGGCACTGCGATTGACTGGTACATTCTGGTGCCGGCCACGCGTTCGCTGGTCTGTTTGAGTCCGTGCGTGGTGCCGACGGCCCAGTCGACCACATCGTCCACGTACGCGTCGGCGAACGGGGTTCCGGAATTGGCTTCGTCGCCGAGCCTCAGCACATGGTTGGCGATGGGGTACGTGCGTATGGTGACGTCCCAGTTGCCGGCCTGGTGAGCCAGATCGACGATTTTCTCCGTGCCTTCCACCTGCGCGGTCATGACGTCTTTCGTGCCATACGCCACCAATGTCGGAATGGCATACGCTTTCGGCGTCAACGTGTCGATGTCGAGGTTGGTGAGTCCGAACAGGGACGCGTCGATATTGAATACGCGGCGGACGATCGACTGGTAGCCGTCATGCGCGCCGACGAGCGCGAAGTCCTGTGCGGCGAGGAAGCCCAGCGAATACCGCGGCTCGTAGACCATCGGACTGAGCAGCACCTGAAAAGCGACGTCCGGATCGCGCTGCAGCAGATACGATGAGATCCATGTGCTTTCGGAAGTGGCGTAGATGCCCACTTTGGAGGCGTCCACCGTATCCATTTTCCGCAGGAGGTTGATGACCTGGTCGTAGATGGCGGCGGAACCCGGGTAGTCGCGATTGGCGTCGTTGGTGGACCAGACCGGCTTGTCAAGCACCGCCGTCACGAATCCCGCCGAAGACAGGTCGGAGGCCATGTCGCCGAAGGAATTGTCGCAGGTGCCATAGCCGGCGCCGTGCATGAAAACCACACCGGGACGTCCGTTTCCAGCCCCTTTCGGTTTGCGGATCAGCACTTTGATGTTCTGTATCTCACCGGTGGAAGGCCGTTTCGCTTTGATGGTGACGTACCGTTTCGCCACCTCGTAATCGCCTTTTTTCGCCAGTTTTTCGCCGGATGGATTGGCGAAGGTCACGGCGGTGTTGGCGTCAAGCGTTTCGATGGTCTGCTCGGTCGGCTCGTAGTTCCATGTGGATGCCGTCAGATTGGCCACGGACACCAGAGTGCCCAGCAGCATGATGAAAATAGGCAGGTTGACCATGAGTCGCCGCCCGCGCGTCCATGGTTGATGTTGCGGTTGCGGACGCGCGGGCGATGAAGCCGATTCTTGCCGTAATGATTGGCTGGCGGCTGATGATTGACGTTCCTGCTCTGACACGCCGCTCATTCTACCGGCCTTTGCTGAGAAGCCTGCGATTGCATGCTACCGACGGCACGCTGGAACATGGCTTTCAGCAGTTGCCGTTTTGCGTCACCGGCACGACCACCGGACCGGTGGCGGTGGCAGGCAACTGGCCGTCGGCCTCCATCTGCGCGGCGATCTCCTGCGCCTTGGCGAGCAGGGTTTCCACGATCTGGTCTTCCGGCACGGTCTGGATGACCTTGCCCTTGATGAAAATCTGCCCCTTGCCGTTGCCGGAGGCCACGCCCAAATCGGCTTCGCGAGCCTCGCCCGGACCGTTGACGATGCAGCCCATGACGGCCACGCGAATCGGCGCGGTCACGTCCTTCAACCCTTCGGTCACCGCGTTGGCCAGCTGAATCACGTCCACTTGGGAACGGCCGCAGGACGGGCAGGAGATGATGTCGAACTTACGCGGGCGCAATCCCATGTATTCCAGCAGCTTGCAGCCCACCTTCACTTCCTCCACGGGAGGCGCGGACAGTGAAACGCGGATCGTATCGCCGATGCCTTCGGCCAGCAGCGCGCCGAATGCCAGGCAGCTTTTGATTGTGCCCTGCCAGGTCGGGCCGGCTTCGGTGACGCCCAAATGCAGCGGCCAATCGCCCTTGGAAGCCAACAGACGGTACGTCTGCACCATGGTGACCACATCATGGTGCTTGACGGAAATCTTGAAATCGTGGAAGCCGACGTCTTCGAACATGCGCGCTTCCTTCATCGCGGACGCCACCAGCGCCTCCGGTGTCGGGCCGCCGTATTTGGCGTACAGCTCCTTATCGAGCGAACCGGCGTTCACGCCGATGCGCAGGGAAATGCCCGCATCCGTGGCGGCCTTGCAGATCGAAGGGCCGACCTCGTCGAATTTGCGAATGTTGCCGGGGTTCACGCGCACGGCCGCGCAGCCGGCGTCGATGGCCTGGAACACGTACTTGCTTTGGAAGTGGATGTCGGCAATCACCGGAATCGGCGATTTTTTGACGATTTCCGGCAATGCGTCGGCATCATCCTGGCTTGGCACGGCCACACGCACGATATCGCAGCCGGCCGCGGTCAGTTCCGCGATCTGCTGCAGGGTGGCCGGCACGTCAGCCGTCAGCGTATTGGTCATGGATTGCACTGAAATCGGCGCTCCCCCGCCGACCGGCACCGGGCCGACCATGATGCGGCGGGACTTGCGGCGCGGATGCAGCGGGCTTTCGCTGATGGCCGCGTCACCGGTTTTGCGGAACGGTTTTTCGATTTCTGGCATACGTGATCCTTGCATGTGCGAGGCGCGTTATGCGCCCCGCGATGGTTCTTACGGCTTGTGCTCTTTACTTGTTTATCAGCTTGTCGGCGCGGGCGCGAGCCTCCTGCTCGAGTCGGCTCATTTCCTCCACGGAAGCGAACAGCGGGTTGCCGCGCAGTTCGGCGTCCATCTCGTCAAGCACTTCGCGCACGGTGTCGACGATGCCGAGGTATGGCAGACGGTGTTCGAGGAACGCGTGGACGGCCTGCTCGTTGGCCGCGTTGAGCACGGCCGTATGCTTTTCGGACGATTCGAGGCAGTGCCGGGCCAGGTTCACCGCGGGAAACGCCTCGTTGTCGAGCGGCTCGAACGTCCACGTGGCCGCCTTCGTCCAATCGCATGCGGCGGCGACGTTTCCGAGACGTTCCGGCGCGGACAGGCCGAGGGCGATCGGCAGGCGCATGTCCGGCGGCGAAGCCTGCGCGATGGTGGCGCCGTCGCGGAATTCCACCATGGAATGCACGATGGATTGCGGATGCACGGTCACGTCGATGCGGCTCGGTGGCACATCGAACAGTCGGCTTGCTTCGATGACTTCAAGACCTTTGTTCATCAGCGTGGACGAGTTGATGGTCACGACCGGCCCCATGTTCCATGTGGGGTGGTTCAAGGCCTGTTCCGGCGTGATGTCGGTCATTTGGTCGCGCTTCCAGCCGCGGAACGGACCGCCGGACGCGGTGACGACGAGCTTGGACACTTCGCCGTGCGCGCCGGAACGCAACGACTGCCAGATGGCGGAATGTTCGGAATCGACCGGAATGATCTGCTTGTCGCGTACCTGCGCGCTAAACAGCAGGTGTCCGCCGGCCACCACGGATTCCTTGTTGGCCAATGCCAGCTGGGAGCCTGCCTGCAGTGCCGCGATGGACGGTTCGAGGCCGATGGAGCCGGTGATGCCGTTAAGCACCACGTCGGCGCCGGAGCCTGCCATGGCGATCACCGCGTCAGGGCCGGCTGTGATGTTGACGTTGCCTGCGCCGGCCTGTTCCAACGCCTCATGTAGCGCGGGGACGGCTTCCTTGTAGAAGATCGCGACGGTTGGCACATGGAATTTCGCCGCCTGCTGCGCAAGCAGTTCGACATGTGCTCCGCCCGCGGCGAGACCCGTCACGGTGAAGCGGTCGAGATGACGTGAGATGACGTCAAGGCCTTGGGTGCCGATGGATCCGGTGGAGCCCAGAATTACTACGGTTGATGGTTGCATGGGTTATGCGCTGCTCTCCGTATGATATGCCGATGTTCCGGCATTGGTTTGGACTATGTAAGTTGGGACTGTGTAGTCGAGGCTGTGTAGTTGGGATTGTGTAAACGCGAGAACAGGCTGACGATTCCGCCAGCCTGTTTATTACCGTTGGTTCACTCGAAGGACGGGAACGACAGATCCGGAATATCGAGATTGTCGTCGTTGCCCGACGCCGGGAAAATCGACCTGAAAGCCGGGCTTGGTTCCGGCTTTTTGTCCTCCTGCTGCTTGTCCGCATCGGATTCGGCGGACGGTTCAGTTGCCGGGCCAACTGCCGGTTCTACGGCAGGTTCAGCCGGAGCGGCCGGCTCGGCCGGAGCCTGTTCAACAACCGGAGCCGGAATGACAGTTGGGTTCGAATCCGGAACCGGAGTGGCCGGAGCGGCCGGTTCAGGCGTGAAGGATGGCGGCACCGAGGCTGCGAGGGAGCTCAGGCTCGTCGAACCGGTGGTGACCTGAGGCAAGTCGGACGCGGACAGGCTCGGAACCTGCGGCGTGAACGTGTTTTCCGTCTGGTTCGTCTCATTGATGGTGTGGGCCAGATGCGCCAACGCGGCCAAAGACGGATCCTGCTGCGGCTCGGGTTCAACTGGAGCCGGCGGGAATGCCGGAGCGGCTGGAGCCTGCGAATCGGTCGCGGTCGGAGCCGGAGCCTTTGGCGCGGCATCTTCCATCGCATCATCGGCAAGCGGATCGAACGCCTGGGTCTCTTCAACGGCGCTCGGCGCGGAAGAAGCGGAATCGGTCTGCGGCTGGAACACAGGCGGAACCACCGGAACCGCAGGCGGAGTGTTCGTCGGCGTGGCAGGCACGCTCACCGGGGAGGTGACCGCGGACGTGAAGATCTCATGCTCGGCCTTGTTCAGCGCGTCGAAGGAATCCTCTTCGCTCGGCGTGACGGTTGGCACAGTAGGAGGAACCGGAGCAGCCGGAACCGTGGCGGAAGGAGCTGCGAACAGCGGTGCGATCATCTGGGTTTCGCCAGCTGCGGAATCACTGGAAGCCGGGGCAACGGACGGTGCGGCCGCGGCCATCGCCTCTTCGGAGGGTTCACCGACGAAATCCGCGACGCGCGCATACGATTCGAGTCGGGTCAGCAACTGCGCGCAGGCGGCCAGATAGTAATCCACCTGACGTTCGTCGTATCCCCTCTTGCCTTTGCGCTGAGTGAAGATCACGTTGCTCAAGGTCTGGGAATTCGTGTCGGCGATCGCCTTGGCGTCCGCTTCACTGACTTCCTCGACACCCAGCTCGCCGGCGGCTTTCGTCAGGCACTTGTCGATCACGCTATCGACCTGCTTGCGGTCGTAGCTCGGATTCTTGCCCTCGCCCGGCTTGAACCGTTGGCCGTGCTCGCGTTCGGCATGCGCGTCGAGCTTCTTGAACAGGTCCTCGGTCTGCGCCTTCCATGCCACACGGCCATGCTGGGAGATTTCCCACGTGGTCTGCTTGTCGACCACAGCACGTTCCAGACGGGCAAGCGCGGCATCCACTTGGGCGATCACATAGCCGCCCTTGACCAGTTCGAAGGAGACGTTCTGAATATCATGCTGGGTGAGTTGCGCGCCCTCACCTTCATACAGCATGTGCGCACGTTCAAGGAAAGCATCCACCTGTTCCGCATCGTAGCCCCACTTTCGCTTCGCGGCATGAGCGATTCCCGATGCGTTCTTCTCGGTTTCAGGTTCCTGTGCCATTGGCGTTCGACCTCCTGCTACACGTATTAACGTCACTACTTTACGTGATTGATTCGACGCAGACGCCGCAAAAGATGAAAATTCAGTGAATCGACACGTGCGGCTCATCGCTCACACGGCGGTTTCGTACCGATCAAGCGGCACCATATCCGCCATGCCGACACACGAGTGCGGCTCATCGCGCGGATACGGTACAGTAGTTCGTTGCGGGCGATTAGCTCAGTTGGTTAGAGCGCCACCTTTACACGGTGGATGTCGGGGGTTCGAATCCCTCATCGCCCACTTTTCGCAACGCCGTGAAAAATCAAGGAATCGCATATCATCCCGCGTAATATCAACGCGCGCACCCGTGTTTTGCCCACATTCCGCCCACGTTTTGTTTGTGTTTTGCCGGAAAGTCCACGTAATAGCAAAATCCCCCAAACCCAATGGGCCCGGGGGATTTTCGTATACGCGAGAAAATCGCGAAAAGTCTTGGTTTACTTGCCCTTGCCGAACGCGCGCAGGTGAATACCGTTCCAATCGGAGCTGACGGTCAGCGGAGTGGCGGCATTCATGCCGGCGGTCTTGGCCGCGGACTGCACGGTGCTGGAGCTTGCGGCACCCGGACGTCCCGGCTTCGGGGTGAGCACCCACAGCGGGCCGTCATCGCCGAGAACCGCATAGGCGTCGACAATGGTGTCGGCCAGTTCGTCCTCGTCATCGCCATCACGCCACCAGATGATCACACCATCGACTGCGGAGTCATAATCCTCGTCGACCAGCTCCTCACCGGTCAGTTCCTCGATCTTGGCGCGGATCGAGTCATCCACATCATCGTCCCACAGCCATTCCTGTACCAGGTCGCCGGCGTGGAAACCGAATTCTTCAGCGTTATCAGATGCCGTTTGATTCACGTTCGTCAATATACCAACACTGCTCGAACATATACGTTACGAACGCCGGAATCGCCCACTTTTCGAGATGAAACGGCGATTTCCGCCTGTATCACGCCTATCTCCTTCCGCCGCACGCTCATTGCTTGACGGTGCATTGCGGCAGTGAACCGCCTTTACCATCGCGGATGGCGACCAGCGCGTCGTACGCCTCATCCAACGTGCCCACCTTCACCACGTGGAGGCCCTGTGGCACATGACCGACCACGTCAGAGCAGTTGGATTCCGGGGCAAGGAACCACGTGGCCCCGTCGCGCTTCGCGCCGATCATCTTCAACCGGATGCCGCCGATCGCGCCAACCTTGCCTTTGGCGTTCATCGTGCCGGTACCCGCGATGGTCTTCCCGCCGGAAAGCTGCTCTCCGGTCACCTTGTCGATCAGACCGAGCGTGTACATCATGCCCGCGGACGGGCCGCCGATGTCATCGACGTGCATGGACACCTTCATACCGGACACGTCATAACCGTGCGCCTTGAGGAACCGCTTCGCGGCCGTGGCCGCGGCGTTCTGCGATGAGGACATCTCCTTGTTGCTTTCCTTCGCATAGTCCTTGGCGCTTTGTCCGACGGGGAACACGGCCTCCTGCGGAATCACCGTGGCCTTCGGATTGGCCCATGCCAGCAACGCCTGCGCGTTGGTCACAGGATATCCGGGAACACCTGAGGCGTTGACGGTGACGAGCAGTAGTTTGCCGGAGTCCTTATGCGTCTTCACGCCGGACACGTCGATGACCTGCTTGCCTTCGACTTTTCCGAGCACGTCCTGGGTCGGTCCCGGCTCCTGCACCACGTACGCGCTGGGCGCAATAAGCACCAGCACGCAGAGCACGGCCACGATCGGTCCGGCGAGATATCGCCAAGGGCGAACATCGAACCACCGTCCGACCTGACGCCAACGTCGTCTGATACGTAGCAGAAGGCCTTGAGACGACCCGTTACGTGTGCTTTTGGCGTGAACTCGCTGTGTTTCCTGCATATCGGCCATGCCTCCCATACTATGGAAGGCAACGAACTTAACAATCGCGTGGAACAAAGGCAGGAAACGGTATGGATGAGAATGCGATCCGCCAGTGGCTTATCGATTGCTTCGGACCGATTCAGGGCGAGATGGCATGGAACCAGCTTTCCAACATGCCGGAAGCCGTACGCGACCAGCTGATGAGTCAGGATCCGAGCACGCTGCCCAAGCCCGAAGAGGTCAAGTCCATGATGCAGGCGTTCACCGCCGGCGGACTCAACACCATGGGAGATATGCAGCAGGCCGTGGAACAGGGGCCGATCAACATCAAACTGGCGAAATCGCTCGCGTTGCAGCAGGCGAATGGTGCCGGATCGGACAGCAGCGTGAACGCCGAAACCGGCGAAATCGCAAGACGTGCCATCAGCGAGGCGAACCTGTGGCTTGATACCGCTTGCGAATTCAACCCGGCGCAAGGCGAGACGCAGCTGCTCACCCGCGCCGGCTGGGTGGAGGACACAATCGACGCGTGGGCGCAGTTCGCCTCCCCCGTGGCCGAATCGATGAACGACGCTCTGGCTTCGATTCTGTCGCAGCGTTTCGGCGACGGCGAAATCCAGACCGAGATTTCCGGGGTTTTCGCAGGCCCCATCGAAATTCCGATTCCGGACGAAATGAAAAATCCGGCGAAGCTGATGCGATTCGTCGGCAACACGTCGTTCGCCATGCAGTTGGGGCGTGCCGCCGGCGACCTGTCCCATGAGGTGCGCGGCAGCTTCGATCAGGGCATCGCGCTGCTGAAGAATCCCGCCGGCGGACTGATCGTGCAGAACGTGACCGAATACGCGAAGTCGCTGGACATCGACGTGAACGAAGTGATGGGCTATCTTGCGCTGCAGGAGCTTGCGCATGCCAGGCTGTTCGCCTCCGTGCCGTGGCTGATGCCCCGCTTCGAGGCGCTGCTGGGCAAATACGCGCGTGGCATCACCATCGACATGGATGCCATGGAGGAGCAGATCCGTGAGGCGGAGTCCATCGATCCGGATTCCATGGCCAGCGCGGTGAACATCACCAAGGTGGCGTTCCCGGACACTCCGGAGCAGAAGCAGGCCATGAAGGCGTTGGAGAATCTGCTTGCCTTGGTGGAGGGCTGGGTGGATGCCGTCGTGTGGCGTGCGGGCATGGCGCATATTCCGCATATCGAACAGCTTCGTGAGATGTTGCGCCGCGAACGCGCCATCGGAGGCCCTGCGGAACGCACGTTCGAAAGCCTGATGGGCATGCAATTGCGCCCCAAGCGCATGCGTGAGGCGGCCGCGCTGTGGGAAAGCATCGGCGCGCAGGAAGGCCCCGAGGCGCGCGACGCGAAATGGTCGCATCCGGATCTGCTGCCGCAACTGCCGGACGAACAGTCCGAGGATAGCTCCAACGAAGAGAACGGCGCCGCATCCGCCACTACCGGTACGGAACAGACCACGGCGCAACAGGATATTCCGGACAGCATCGATTGGGATGCCGAACTGTCCAAGCTGCTCGACGAGGAAGAGCACAAGGGCGATGACGCCGATGGCACGAACGACGCCGACGGCACAGATGACGCCGGCGATACGAACGCTTCCGGCGACCCGCAGTCACCGGAAGAAGCGTGATTTCCTGCGCCCGCGATCGGACCCATCGTCCTCGCGGGCGCGCGCATAGGACACGTCGAGCGTGTCTTCGGCACGCGTGACCGCCACGTACATCAATCGCCGTTCCTCTTCCAGAAGGTCGCCTTCGGGCGGTGAACCGTATGGAATCAGCCCTTCGGAGCATCCGATCAGGAACACGTGTTTGAATTCCAGGCCCTTGGAGGCATGGATGGTGGAGATGGTCACGCCTTTAACGTCGCCGCCTGCGCCAAGTGCTTCCAACATGGCCAAGCGGGTCTGAGCGTCATCCGCGAGCGCGGAGTTCTGCCATCCGCTGTCTCGTTTGACGCGGTAGCGCAGGTGTTGTTCGCCCAGTGCCCGGCAGAGGATTTTCTGCTGCGCGTTGACTCGGGTGAGGATGGCGCAGTCGCCCGGAGATGCTCCCTCGTCCACGAGTCTGCGGATGCGTGCAGCCACGCCCCGGGCTTCTTCGAGATCGCTGTTGTAGACGGTTTGCGAGACTCGGCGGCCTGGGTCTCGCTTGGAGTTGAGTTTGAGATAGTCGGCGCGTTGCGGTGAGGCTTCGAGCACGCGGTTGGCGTAGTTGACGATCTGCGGGGTGGAACGGTAGTCGTTGTTGAGTCTGACGTCGACGGTGAGGGGGCCGAATTCGGAGGCGAAGTTGAGCAGGTTGTAGCTGCTGGCTCCGGCGAACGAGTAGATGGTCTGTGCCGGGTCGCCTACCACGCAGATGTTGCGGTTGTCACCGAGCCATCGGGTGAGCAGCCGATGCTGCAGGGGCGAGACATCTTGGTATTCGTCGACGGTGAGCCATGTGATGCCGGAGCGGATGCTGGCCGCCACGTCTTCGTCGCTTTCGATGAGGTGGCAGGTGATGAGCAGGATGTCGTCGAAGTCGATTTCGTTGCGATTGGTTTTTTCGGTTTCGTAGGCTTTGTAGACGTCCACGAATTGGCTTGGTTCCAGTCCTGCCGGCGGCTGGTGGTGGATGGCCGCGCAGACGCGTTCATAGTCTTCCGGCGCGATGAGCGAGATTTTGCACCAGTTGATTTCGGCTTGCAGGTTGCGCACGGTGTCGTCGTCCACCTGCTGGGTGGTGACTCGGCGTAGGGAATGTTCCACGATTTCGCGCGGATTGCGTGAGATGAACGGCATGGGCCCTTCGCATACGTCTGGCCAGATCCGACGGAGTTGGTGTAGTGCCGCGGAGTGGAAGGTGGCGGCTTTGACGTCGGATGCGACGTCGAGTTGGGATAGTCTGTTGCGCATTTCCGCGGCCGCTTTGACGGAGAAGGTCACGGCGAGCGTGGCGTGCGGATCCCATGCCTTGATGGCGCATGCGTAGGCGATTCTTCGGGTGACGGTCCGCGTTTTGCCGGCACCTGCGCCGGCGATGATACGGACGGGACCGCGCACGGCGGTCGCCGCCATGCGCTGCGCATCGTCCAGTCCGTCGAGAATCGCTTCCGCTGTTGCATCCATATGCTCCATTGTGGCAGATTGCGTGACGAGACGGACGCCATCGGCGCGATTAACCGTGAATTCGTGGCAAGTCGCGCCCTTATTAGCCTTCAGTGTGTATTAAGGTTGGAATTGTGACCGAACGAAGCAGATTTATGATGGCCGCCTTGGCGAGCGCGGCGATGCCGAACGCCACCATCGCTGGCACGCGTGACAGCGAGCAGGTCAACGCCACCGACAAGGGGTATGGCATTGATCATGCCGTGGTGCAGGACGCCGCGGGCAAGTTGTATGACACGTTCGCTTCGAACACACCGAAGGGACGCAAGCGTCTCGCTGGTCGCGTGCGTGCCGCGCAGACGTTGATGGGCAACCGCGAGTTGGGCGGATTGGGGTTCGACGTCGATCGCGTTCTGGCGTTCTCCAACGGCGAACAGGAGAGGTCCGTCACAGGAGACGTTTCCGTGATGATCGCCACGCATCATGATGGTCAGGCGCGTCCGCTGACGCTGCTGACGTTGGACGACTGTGCCAGCGTGGGCACCGCGTTGGGCGCGATACACCGTCTTCGTCCGGATTTTCTGCAGGAGGCCGGCTATCCGGTGTTCTCCACGGGGCAGATTCGCGCGCAGCTGACCGCATGGATCAAGCGTTTGCGTCAGGCTGGCCATGTGCCGCAGGAGATCACGACGAGCTGGTCCGACGTTCTTGAAACGGACGGCCTGTGGTCGTTCGCCACTTGTCCGGTGCATGGTGGCCTGTCCGACGGCGATGTGCTGTTCTCGGGCTCGTCGATCACCGCCATCACGAACTGGCAGGATATGCAGGTCAATGATCCGGCGCGTGATTTGGCGTGGATTTTCTCCAAGCTTGACGAGAACCACCGTAATGCGCTGCTCAGCGCGTATGGACGCATGCTGGGCAATCGTCTGGATGATCTGATCATGCTGCGTGCCAACCTGTGGCTGCAGATGGAACAGGTGGGCGATTTCATCAGCGCGTTGAATCAGGCCGATAGCGTCAAGATCATGCAGTTCAAGGCGCAGGTGGAGCGTTTGGCTCACCAGTTGGGTATGCTCACCGCGAAAAACCATAGGCCGAGCGAGACGCGTCAGGACGAGCAGAAGGCCGGCAACCGTCCGCCGAGCACCATCACCGTGGGCACGTTGCTGGACGAATCGGAACGTCGCAGGCAGGCGGCGGCGCAGCAGAATAACGATGCCGACGCGACCGGCGAACGTCATATCGACGCGACCGATATGGATGATGACAGGACCGGCGATTTCGATGTCACCGGCTCCCAGCCCGTCCGTAAGACGAAGCAGATCGTCGATGACGCCACGGAAGCGTTCGATGTGACCGCCGCCGAACATATCGCCTCCGCCGGCATGGTTTCCGGCAGTGCCGATTCGGACGATACGAGCGAACGTGAGGAATCCCCCGTCAGCACGTTCGTTCCGGAGCAGTCCGCGAGGGAGCGTCACGAGTCGTTGCCGTCCAGTTCGACCATTGTGATCAGCACGTTGCAGACCGCCGATGGCAGCGATGACACGAACGAGGAGGAAATTCCTCAAGCCCATAGCGAAGCGGCGACCATGCTCATTCCGCTGCTCGAACGCGATGAGGCCACTATGCAGAAGGCCAAAGCGGAGGTCGACCGGCTGCAGGCCGAGGACGCCACCGATGAGAAACCGCGCGTAGAATAAGCGCATACATTGCAAACGAATTTGCACACGAACACCCTTACAAGGAGCATCATGGATATCGAACTGGGCATTCAGAACGTGGCGCGCACCGTCACCTTCAGCACCGAGCAGAGCGCCGACGAGGTGAACAACGTCATCGCCGAGGCCGTGGAGAATGGCAAGACCATCAACCTGACCGACGACAAGGGCCGTCGCATCGTGGTGCCGGCCGGTTCTCTCGGCTATGCCATCATCGGTTCCGAAACCAAGCACGCCGTCGGCTTCGGCAATCTCTGATCGCCACCAACAAACGCGTTGGACACGTTCCATATGAAAAAGACGTCGGACCATATCAGGTTCGGCGCCTTTTTCATATTCGATTCATGTATCCGGTTCACGCTTGGAAATTCCATATCCGGATTTCATGCGGCATGTGAGCTGCCGACGCGACCGATCAAATCCACACCCCGGCACAAGATTTCGCGTACGGTGTCGTCGTCGGTAAGGTTCTCGCCCAGACCGTTCGGCTTGCCTTTGCCATGCCAGTCCGAGCCGCCGGTCACCAGCAGATCGTGCCGTGCGGCAATCGTCAGCAATCGTTCGCGCTGTTCCGGAGGATTGCCGCGATGCCATACTTCCAAGCCGTCCAAGCCGTCGGCGATCATCGCGTCAAGCTGCTCGTCGGACAGCAGCCGGCGGTTGCGTTGCGGATCGCCCGCATGCGCGGCGACCACCACACCGCCCGCCCCCTTGACGGCGGCGATGACCTCGTGCGTCGACGGCGACGGCGTGGGAATGTAATACTTGGATTTGGCGCTCACCGCGTCGGCGAACGCGTCGGAACGCGTCTCGTACACGCCCGCCGCGACCAGCGCGTCGGCGATGTGCGGACGGCCGATTGTGGTGCGCTCCCCTTCCTTCACTTGGGCGAGCACATCGTCCCACGTAATCGGAAAATCCTGCGACAGCCGCTCAACCATGCGTTTCGTACGCCGCAATCGCGCCGCACGCGTGTTGGCGAACATGCTGGAAATATGCTCGTTGGACGGATCGTATTGGAAGGCGAGCATGTGCACGGACACATCTTCGTCGACGGCGGTGATTTCCGTGCCCAGCAGTAACGGCAAACCGATTTCCTCCGAGGCTTCCGTCGCCTCGCCCCAGCCGGCGGTGGTGTCATGGTCGGCAATCGCCACACCATGCAAGCCAAGCTTCCTTGCCTGCTCCACCAGCGTGCGCGGCGTCTCCGTACCGTCGGAAAAGACGGTATGGCAATGAATATCCCAACCTTGTGCAGGTGGTTCCGCGTAACTCACGTGACTCATATGACTATCGTAAGCTCGAATCCGCGGTTTTTCGCGTAGACTGAAACATGACAACGTTTGTATTTTGATTTTCCAAGGATTGACGATGAGCGATTTTGAAGGCCAGGCCGCTGTGGACGCAGCCGATGACGAAACGAGCGTCGGCACAGCCATCGCCATGGACGACGACTACACGAAGCCGCGCGGATGGCGTCACGGCGCAACGTGGACGTATCTGATCATGCTGCTCGCTTCGGCGGTGGCATTGCTCGTATCGTTCATTCTGTCGGCGGACACGCTGAAAATGGCACGCAATCCCGGGCAGAAGCTCAACTGCGATGTGAACGCCGTGCTGTCCTGTTCCACGGTGGCCGAATCCTGGCAGGCGGAGATCGTGAAGTTCGCCGGATTGAGCTTCCCGAACGCGTTCTTCGGCATTGCCGCCGAATCGGTGTTCGTGACGATCGCGGTGATCGGATTGTCCAAGGTGGCCGTGCCGCGTTGGTTCGCGCTGTGCACGTGGCTTGGTGGCCTTGCCGCGTTGGCGTATTCGTATTGGCTGACCACGCAGTCGCTGTTCGTCATCAACGCGATGTGTCCGTGGTGCCTGGTGCTGATGTTCTCCACCACCGTGCAGTTCATGGCGTTGTCGCATGCCACGGTGGCCGTGCAGGATATGCCGTCCGGTCATGCTGGATTGCGCAAGTATTACCGGCTGAATTTCGATCTGATGGTCGATGTGGTGTGGATTGTGGCGTTGATTGTGGTCATTCTCGTCAAGGACGGCCCGATGCTGTTCGCCTGATACGGTTTGCATCGAACCTTTTACGATGAAGGCCGACCCTGCGGGGCTGGCCTTTTGTCTACTCGTTTTCCGTTTGCTGCCGCAGCGGTTACAGCAGTTCGATTTTGCCCACGATGGTGGCGCTGCCGGTAAGCTTCACGTCTTCGTCGGTCACGTCGACGCGCAAGGTGCCGCCACGTACGGTGATGGTCCAATGGTCGATGCCGGTTTTGGCGCGCAACGTGATGGCGGTGGCACATAGGCCCGTGCCGCACGACAGGGTTTCGCCACAACCGCGTTCGTTGACGCGCATGGTGGCCTCGCCCGCATCGTCGCCTTCGCTTTGCTCGTCGATGCGCACGAACTCCACGTTCTGGTCCGACGGAATCTCGGGCGCGACGACCGGCTTGGTGACCAGATCAAGGTCTTCGACGTTCGGCAGGCTGGCGAATGCGTCCTCAAGAACGGCCACGACGTGCGGATTGCCCATGTCCACGAACGTGCCACGTGCGGAACCGGACGTGCCCGGAATGGTCACTTCGTAACCGTCGACGTCGCCACGCTTCCATGCGCCCATCTCCACCTGGAACACGTCCTTGCCGAGGCCCGGCACATCGCCGAGCGAAGTCAGGATCTTCACGCCGGCGCGGGTGCCGAGATGGAATGGCGTGCCGCCCGGCTGGTCGGCGATGCCCTGCCGCTGCGCGAACAGCGTGATCGCACGTGTGCCGTTGCCGCACATCTCGGCCAGCGAGCCGTCAGCGTTGCGGTAGTCCATGAACCAGTCCGCATCGCCCGCCGCGCAATCGGCGATCTGCCTTTCGTTCACATCGGACACCGCCTGCGGATGCGCCAGACGGATCAGGCCGTCGCCGCCGATGCCGAAATGGCGGTCGCACAGGAATCGCACTTCATCGGCGGTCGGCTCGTGCATACCGTCTTCGTCGAGATACACCACGAAATCGTTGCCGGTGGCGTGCGCTTTGTAAACAATGCTTGGAATGCTCATACCAGTTCACTCTACACGCGGTAGGCTATTGAAAGCGTTTGGCGTATGCGCCTGCGGGCATGCGCGCGATGGCAAAGGAGGACGTATGGCTTCAACGGCACCTATCGGCGTTTTCGATTCCGGTTTGGGGGGTATTTCCGTGGCGCGTGAGATTCGACGCGACATGCCGAACGAGCATGTGCTGTATTTCGGCGACTCCGCGAACGCTCCGTACGGCACGAAATCGCCCGAACAGGTGCGCGAACTGTCCGACGTCATTGTGAAACGATTCGTGGAACAAGGCGTGAAAGCGGTCGTGATCGCCTGCAATACCGCCACTTCCGCCGCAGCCAACGAACTGCGCGACACATACGACATTCCGATCATCGGCATGGAGCCGGCATTGAAGGTGGCTTGCGACCGTGGTCACGGCAAGCGTCAGCGCGTCATCGTGGCCGCCACTCCCCTGACGTTGCGTGAACGCAAGTTCGCTGTGCTGATGGACCGTTTCAAGGCCGATCATACGATTTTTCCGGAGCCCTGCCCCGGTTTGGTGGAGATCGTGGAGCATGGGCAGCTTGACGACCATGATGTGGTGATGCGCACGCTGCACCAGTATTTCGACCAATACGATCTGTCCACGATCGACTCCGTTGTGCTCGGCTGCACGCATTTCGTGTTCTACCGCGATTATTTCCGCGAGCTGCTGCCTGATACGGCGGCGATCATCGACGGCAATGAAGGCACTGTACGTCATCTTGGCGTGGTGCTCGAATCGTTGGGCAAGCTCGCTCCGGAAGACGCGGAAGGCGGCATCGATCTGGCCAATTCCGACACTTCCGCACGAATCGCGCAGTTGGCGCAGTCGCTGCTTGATCGCTGAGCGCGAATGTCCCGACAGACCGCGTAAAGTCGAATGAAACCCGGCAAAAGGGACGGACTTGCGAAAGGACGGGCGCATATGGCCAACAGAACAGCGATGATCGACGTCGGCGGCGGTTTCCGCGCGATTTACGGCGCGGGCGTGATGGACCGCATGCTGGAGGACGGCATACATGTCGACCATTGCTATGGTGTTTCCGCCGGCAGCGCCAATATGGTTTCCTACATTTCCGGACAGCACGGGCGAAACCACACGTTCTACACGCAGTACGCGTTCCGTAAGGAATACGCGAGCTTCGACAGCTATGTGAAGAACCACAATTACGCGAACCTCGACTACGTGTACAGCACGCTGAGCAACCACGATGGCGAGAATCCGGTGGATTACGAGGCGTTTGCGGCGAATCCGACCGAATTCACCGTGGTGGCCTGCAATGCGGACGATGGTTCCACGAAGTATTTCGACAAGTCGGACGTCGGCTACGACAATTACGACATCATGAAGGCGTCATCGGCGGTGCCGGTGGCGTGCGAACCGTATGTGATCGACGGCGTCCCGTATTACGACGGGGGCATCGCTGATCCGATTCCGGTGCAGAAGGCCATCGATGACGGCTATGACCGCATCGTGGTGATTCTCACCCGTCCGAAAGACACCGTACGCGAACAGAAGAAGGACATCGGCCCGGCCACGATCCTGAAGCGCACGCACCCGGAGGCCGCGGAAAAGCTGATGAACCGCTATCAGACGTACAACGACGAGATGGCGCTGGCCAAGGAATACGAGAAGGATGGCCGTGTGCTCATCCTCGCGCCGGAAAGCATGTACGGCTTGAACACGCTGAGCAAGTCGTTCGAAGGTCTGGAACGCATGTACCGCGCCGGATATGCGGCGGCTGCCGCGATTCCAGCGTTCTTGGAAAGCTGAAATCCGTTCTTCCGCAGCGCTGTCATGCGTTTCCAACGGCCCTAACGGCAACCGTATGACAGTGATCGCATGACAGCAATCGCACATACGACGATTACATGGCAGCCGTCGTATGTGCGTTACGGCATCGCAACACGCGTAACCGGGGCGGCGGCTATGCTGGAACGCATGGAAAAGCAGAATCGTATTTTTTCCGGCTTTGATGCCGATGCCATCGATCGCACCACCGCCGCAGATCTGGCCGAAGTCGGTTCCGACAAGTGGACCCGCTACCCCGGCTGTATCGGCGCGTTCATCGCGGAAATGGACTACGGCCTGGCGCCGTGCATCCAGCAGGCCATCGACAGCGCCTGCGACCATTGCAAACTCGGTTACATTCCCGAACCGTGGAAGCGCCGCGTGGCCGAGGCGTGCGCCGGCTGGCAGAAAAGCCACTACGGCTGGGACGTGGATCCGGACATCATCCGCGTGGTGCCGGACGTGTTGGAAGCGTACGAAATCTTCCTACGCGAGCTGGTCGGCGCCGGCAATGCCGTGGTCGTGCCGACGCCCGCGTACATGCCGTTCCTGAGCGTGCCGAAGCTGTACGACGTCGACGTGATCGAAATCGAAATGCTTCAGGGAACCGACGAAACGACCGGCGAACGCGAATGGCTGTTCGATTTCAACGCCATCGAACGCGCGTTCGCGGCTGGCTGCCATGCGTTCGTGCTGTGCAATCCGCACAATCCGATCGGCAAGGTGCTTACGTTGGCCGAGGAGCAGCGGCTGTGCGAGCTGGCGGAACGGTACGACGTGCGTATTTTCAATGATGAGATTCACGCGCCGTTCGTGTTCGAGGGGCGTCATATTCCGTATCCGACCATCAGCGAGGCGGCCGCTCAGCAGTCTATGACCGCTACCAGCGCGTCGAAGTCGTTCAATATTCCGGGTACGAAGTGCGCGCAGGTGCTGCTGACGAATCCGGCGGACCGTGAGATGTGGGCGGAACGTGCGGAGTGGAGCGAGCATCAGACCGCCACGATCGGTGCGATCGCCACCACCACCGCCTACAACGAGGGTGATCCGTGGTTCCAGGACGCGCTTTCCTACGTGCGACGCAATCTTGGGTTGTTCGATGAGCAGATGAGCACGCGGTTCTCGGGCGTTGGCTATATTCGCCCGCGCGGCACGTATATCGCATGGCTCGATTTCGGCCCGCTTGGCATTGACGATCCGGCCGCGTATTTCCTTGAGAAGGCGAAGGTGGCGCTGACCGACGGCCGTTCGTGCGGCCGCGCGGGAGCCGGCTGCGTGCGCGTGAACATGGCGATGCCGTATCCGCTGCTGGTGGATTGCCTCAACCGTATGCATGACGCGTTGCAGGCGGACGGTTTGCTTTAAACTTTTCCGTCTTTCGTGTGTGACCGACGCTATGGGCGGCCACACACGCCATATTGCGGGAAAATCCGCCGAATCATTGCGATTGCAACGGTTGCGCTATGGGCGAATAGCAGCATGTTACGATGGCCGCACACCACCGTCGGTGGACGCGCGACGCGAATCCAGCGTATGCGTTTCATTGAGAAGAAGGCTTTACGAATATGCGATTCCCCTACAGCGGCAACGGCACATGGACGCCCGACTACCACTGCGGTTTCATTGATGCCGTCAAACGTTTTTTCATCGGCTACATGGAGTTTCGGGGGCGTTCCAGCAGACGCGAGTTCTGGCTCGCCATGCTGTTCTTCATTCCGGTCAGCGTGCTGATATTCCTTATTCCGGCTGCCGGAACGGTGTCCGGAATACTGTGGATGCTGGCCACCATGGTACCGATCATGGCCATCTCCTTCAGAAGGCTGCATGATGCCAACCGCACCGGCTGGTGGTTTCTGCTTGGGCACGTCGGCACCATTCTGGCCCTTGCGATGCTGGTCGTCATTGCGTTCGGCCTGGTCATCATCGAAATCGGCATGATCATGGTCATCCCCCACGAGCCACCGAAACTCGACTTTCATGACCCGAACAGCTTCCCGGGAATGCTGCTCACGCTGTTCTATGTCAGCCTCGGCATGGCCGGCATCTCGCTGATCATCCAAGCATTCCTGTACTCGCTGCCCAGCAAGCCCGAGGGCGTCCGCTTCGACTGATGTTCTCAGCGGCATCCCGCCCCTCTTCCCTCCCTGCATTACCCTCTTAGCCCTTTTGTATGGAAACGTTCCATCTCACATTGAGACAGAGCAGTGAGCTCGGTTAACAAAACTCCTATAATCACGTCTATTGTCTTTCCGCCGTCATAAGCGACGGAATGTCAACATCAGAGGAGAAAACAATGAAGAGAAACATGCTCCACTGCCTGGTCGCCATGGCCGCGGCGGGAACCATGCTGATGTCGGTCGCCGCATGCGGCTCGTCATCCGATGACAACGCCGCCACCAGCAATTCCAGCGACACCTCGCTGATTTCCGTGAACAACAGCGAGCCGCAGAACGGTCTGATTCCGAGCGACACCAACGAAATGGGCGGCGGCAAGGTCATCCGCTACCTGTTCGAAGGTCTGGTGAGCTTCGATGCAAAAGGCAAGCAACATCTCGAAGTCGCCGAGAGTATCACCCCGAACGAGGATGCCACCAAGTACACGATCAAGTTGAAGGAAGGCTGGAAGTTCACCAACGGCGAGGCAGTAACCGCCCATTCCTTCGCCGACACCTGGAGTTTCGCCGCCAATGTGAAGAACGCGCAGAAGACCGCAAGCCGATTCTCCACCATCAAGGGCTATGACGAGCTGCAGGATCCGAACGTCGATCCGAAGGCCACACTTTCCGGTCTTTCCACCCCGGACGACTACACGCTGGTCGTCGAGCTGAACAAGCCTGATTCCGTATTCCCGACCAAGCTCGCGCACCAATCCATGTTCCCGCTGCCGAGCGTGGCATTTAAGGACATCAAGAAGTTCGGTCAGGCTCCGATTGGCAATGGTCCGTACAAGTTCAAGTCCTGGTCGCATGACAAGAACATCATCATCGTGCCGAACAAGGATTATAAGGGCAGTCGCAAGGTATCCAACAACGGCATCGAATACCGCGTCTATACGAATGAGGATTCCGCTTACTCCGACGTGCTGTCCGGCAACCTCGACGTGATGGATCAGATTCCACAGTCCGCGGTGAAGACCTTCCGTCAGGATTCCAGCGTGATCGCCTACAGCCAGGCAGGATCCTCATTCCAGTCCTTCGTCATTCCGGAACGTCTTGAGCATTTCGGCAACGACGAGGAAGGCCAATTGCGTCGTCAGGCCATTTCCATGGCCATCAACCGCGACCAGATCGTCAAGAAGGTTTACAACAACACGAAGACCCCGGCCACCGATTTCACTTCACCGCTCGTCCCCGAATATGTGAAGAAGCTGGAGAAGAACGGCGACAACCTGAAGTACAACGCTTCCAAGGCCAAGGAACTGTGGAAGAAAGCCAATGCCATCAAGCCATGGTCCGGCAACTTCCGAATCGCCTATAATGCCGATGGCGGCCATAAGGAATGGGTCGATGCCGTGTGCAACCAGATCAAGAACACACTCGACATCGACGCCGCCGGCGAGCCGTACGCCACGTTCAGCGACGTGCGTAACCAGGTGACCAACCGCACCATCAAAACCGCGTTCCGTGCCGGCTGGATGCTGGATTACCCGTCCGCTGAAGATTATCTCAATCCGCTATATGCCTCCAGCTCCGCTGACGGTCATGGTTCGAACGATGGTGATTACAAGAGCGCGGAATTCGACAAGCTCCTGAACGCCGCGCTCGCCCAGACCGACATGAAGAAGCGAACCGAGGACTTCACCAAGGCGCAGGAAGTGCTGGCCAAGGATCTTCCGGTGATTCCGCTGTGGAACGACAACGTCGCCGCCGCGTCCGCGACGAACGTGAAGAACGTGTCGTTCGACTACACCAACCTGCCTACCTACAACACCATCACCAAGTGACGGCTTCGTTGTGACGTTTCGCTGCCAATCGGCAACGAAAAACGAGTGGGGGTTCGAATCCTTAATGGATTCGAACCCCCACTCGGCGTTTTGCAGCCGTTTCGTTTATTTGCTTACGGCGTCAAACCTATGGCGTCAGCTCTGCACGTAGCTGCCCTTCGGGGACTTCCAACCGCAGTTCATCATCTCGCTGTTGAACACCATCGCACCGTCGCCATGGGCGGGGACGACGATCATGCCACCGTCGCCGTGGTGACGGGCCACACCGTCCAGCGCGGCCTTCGCAGCCTCAACCGGATCTTCCTTGGCATACAGCACGCGGTCGGAAACCTGGTGCGCGGCGACTTCCTTGACGAACGCCTCACCGATGCCGGTGCAGGAGATCGCAACGGAATCGTTGTTGGCGTAAGTGCCGCAACCCGGCAGCGGCGAATCGCCAACACGGCCCGGCATCTGGTTGGTGATGCCGCCAGTGGAGGTGCCGGCTGCGATATTGCCGGACGCGTCACGTGCGACGGCGCCGATGGTGCCATGCTTCTCCCATTCGTCGCCATTGGACTGCGCCTCACGCAGGGATTCCTGACGGGCCGGGGTGATGAAGTACTCGCTGTCGCACAGTTCGATGCCCCACTCCTTGAGCAGGTTATCGCCTGGCTTGGCGAACATGACGTGCTTGGTCTTCTCCTTGATGGCGCGCGCCACATTGATCGGGTTCTTGGACGTGGTCAGACCGCATGCGGAGCCGACTTCGCCGTCAACGCCGGTCATCAGGCAGGAATCCATGGACACGATGCCTTCGCTCGTCAACGCGGCACCACGGCCAGCATTGAATTCGGGAGCATCCTCCATGACACGAATGGCCGCGCAGACGGCATCCTCGGCCGGAGCGCCCTGTTCCAGCAGCGCATAGCCGGCTTCAAGGGCCCTGTTCAGATCCTGCTCCACCTGGGCGCGACGTTCCGGCGTGTCCTTCTTGCCGCGATTGCCAGCGCCTGCGTGGATCACCAGAAGGATCCCATCCGGATCAGCCTGGGCAACCCGGACCGTCGACTGCGGCAATGCTGCTTCGTTTGTTGACATCTTCTCTCCTTCAGATATCTCGCTTATGTTTGACATTCGCAGATATCTTACGCCGGTGGCGGCAACGAAGCGCCCGACATGCGCAAAAGCGATGCCGTCGCGCCGTTACGCAATCAAAAACATATCGAAGCGCGACTGCGTCCTTTCTTACGTTTCATACTTTTGCAAATCGCAATCTCGTATTTCATGGTGCTCCTCCGTTGGTAGTGCCAGTATGTGTCAAGCACATCGTTCCCCGGACAAAATCACGTTCTTAAGCAAAGCCACGCTTGTAAATCGGAAACACAAGTCGTTGTGGCCCCTACGGATTCATTGTATGTCGAAATGGCTGAATAATTATCCATCGCAAAAACTCTCGTAAGCAACACCTATCGAGATAAATGTAGCTTATTTTAACGTTAGCTACACTTATGCGGATAAGTGTAGCTAACGTACATGCGATGCGACTGATAGATTGACAATAAATGGATATTCGTATACTTTTTATGCGTTTTCAAATCTCGCAGAGGAGAAACATGTCAGCCGCATCGATCCTTGACAGCATGGTCTCCGTCACCAGCCTTAACCACGGCGGAGCAAGCAAAGCATTAAGTCAGGTGGGCGACAACCATCCAGTCGTCGTACTCAAAAACAATCAGCCCAGCGCGGTTATAATCACGCCCGCCGACTATCGCCGGCTCACTCAGGCTGAAGAAAATTTCGCGCTATACCGCAAAGCCGTGGAACGCCTACGCAACGATGACAGCACACTGCTTGATATGAACTGATTTTTGTTCCGCATTTCCCCTAACTCGATGGGAGATGATGGAACCATGGCAAAAGGAACGAGACACACGCCGGAGTTCAAGGCGAAGGCCGTCAGGCTGTTGACCGAGTCGCGCGGCTCGTATTCGTCGGAGACCAAGGCGATCGAACAGGTCGCCAAGGATCTGGGGGTCGCGCCGGAGACGCTGCGCCGTTGGCGCGACAAGACGGACGCCACGGTCGCGGCGGAGACCAAGCAGTCGGCCGAAGACGCGATGGCGGAGTTGAGGAGTTTGCGGGCCGAGGTCGCGCGATTGAGGCGGGCGAACGAGATATTGACGACGGCGTCGGCTTTTTTCGCGGCGCGGCTCGACCCGACACGGCGTTGATGGTCGCTTACATCGACGAATTCAAGGACCGTTTCAGGGTCGGGCCGATCCGCAGGGTGCTGGCCGCTTCGCTGGACTGCGGGTTCATCACGCCGCGCGGCTACCGCATGTTCAGATCCAGGCCCGTCAGCCGCATGGCCGCCAGGCACGAGGCGCCGGCCCGCGGCATCCTCGAGATCCATGCCGATTTCTTCATGGCCGCGTACGGGTACCGCAAGACGCGCGCCCAGTTGTTGGCGCGGGGCTGGGATCCGGCCGAGATCGGCCGCGACCAGGTGATGAACGTCATGCGGGAATTGGGAATCCGCGGCGTGCGCCGCGGCAGGACGCCCGTCACCACCAAACCGGCGAGGGGCATGAGCGGCGGGCCCGACCTCGTGGAACGCGGGTTCGGGGCGGAGGCGCCGAACCGGCCGCACGTGGCCGACATCACCTACGTGCGCATGGCCAACGGCTCGTTCGGCTACACGGTGTTCGCCGCCGACGTGTTCGCCCGCAGGATCGTCGGATGGGCGTGCGCCACCACCATGGACACCGGGGAGCCGCCGCTGCAGGCGCTGGAACAGGCGATGTCATGGGCCGCCTCGCATGGCGGCACGGACGGTCTCGTGCACCATTCCGACCATGGCGCGCAGTACATCAGCCTCGTGTGCACCACCAAGGTCGGGGAATTCGGCATGCTTCCCTCGACCGGCACGGTCGGCGACTCGTACGACAACGCCATGGCCGAGAGCGCCGACGGCGCGTACAAGACCGAGCTCGTCTGGCGACGCAAGCCCTTCCGGGATTTGAGGGACCTGGAATTGGCGACGTTCCGGTGGGTCTCGTGGTGGAACTCGAAGCGTCTGCACCGATCCTTGGGCTACAGGACACCGGAACGGACCGAAACCGAGTATTATGCAAACCAAGCGGCGCAAGCCGCCCCACTATAAGGGCGGAACAAAAATCAGGCCATATCAATTCACTGGTTTCGATGGTTGAATTCTGCGATTGCTTCTTGGTTTTCTCCTCGGATTCCTTTGCGGCCTTGGCTTTGGCGGCTTTGTCAGCCTTGTCCTTGGCGGTCTGCTTGTCGATGCTCGCCTGCACCAGCTTCGACGCCTTGTTCACGGATCTGAGCCACGCTTTCTGCGATGTCAGATCCTTGCGGGCCTGCTCTCCGACAACGCGCAACCGAGCCGTACCATCGGACGCGTCGCAGACATAGTCATCGGCTGCGATCGGCTTCTGCGACCCGAGGGCATTGGCAAGATCCGCAAGCAGCGATGCATCGTCCAGCTTCTCCTCACTGGTTTTGGAAAGTTTTTCAGCGGTTTCATACTCCGATTTCGCCTTGCTCTCCGAAGCTTTGACGCTGCTGACCGCGCTTTGGCAGGCGGACAGCTGGCTACCGCGCTGACGGTTGCTCCATATCATCCATCCACACACCGCCGAAACCACAATCAAAACCACAACCAATGCCGCGATCACCGTGATCGTTTTCTTCGAAATCCCACGTCGATGAGGCTCATCCGGCGGAAAATCCTGAGCCATTTGCGACAGATCGATCGGCCGGCCATCCTGGTCGAGATAACCTTGCGGAGTGGTCAGAACCGGAATCGGAACCGTCTGCATGTCCTGCAGCGATCCGGCATCGGGTGCCGTCAACGGCGCTCCGCAATTGGCGCAGAAATCGCCGCCGTTGTTCGCAGTGCCGCAATGCGGGCAAAAATCGTATCGCGCCATCGTTTCCCTCTTCTTCGGACGCTCTCTTCATTATCGCAGGACGGTCACGACGAAGCCCGCTCATCGCATCAGTCGCTGCGGGTGGGGATGTACGGCAGGATGGCCGCCGCAACGCCGCTGACAGGCATGGTCTGAAGCCAAATCCGTCCAGGTCCCGTCAGCACGGTGTTGAACAGTCCTTCGCCGCCGAACAGTTTGTTCTTCAATCCTGGAACCTGACGGATCTCCATCTGCACGCTAGAGGTGAATCCTGCGATATTGCCGGTGTCCACCACCAATTGCTGGCCGGGCTGGAGATCATAAGTGACTACATCACCGTCGATTTCCGCGAAAGCGATGCCGCAGCCGCTCAGCCGCTGCATGATGAATCCTTCGCCGCCGAACAGGCCCGTGCTGAATCTTTTGCTGAAATGGATCGACAGTTGGACGCCCACTTCCGAGGCGAGGAACGCGCTTTTCTGCAGAATCAGATCCTGACCGGGCTGGATGTTCATGGCGAGGATCTGGCCGGGAAAGCTCGAGCCGAACGTGATGGAGCCTTCTCCACGGGCGGTGTAGATGTTCTGGAACAGGTTCTCACCGGAGAACGCTTTGGAGAACATGCCTCCGATTCCACCGGCCCTAGTCTCCATCTGCATGTTCGGCGTCATCCACACCATGGATCCGCCTTCGGTGATCATCTGCTCACCATTGGCGAGTCCGCATGTGACGACGGGGAATGTTCCACCGCTGATCTCGTATCTCATAGTGCTCTTTCTCTTCTGTCACCTGTTTTCTGTCGTAGCTGCCGTGCGAGGCGTTTGCGGCACTTCTCTCATGGATCTCCAGCAGACAGCTTCAGCCTATCGCAATTCTATAATTACAACGATAGCAATCCTTCGCACGGATTATCGGACGGAATGGCCATGTCGCTTAATAAATGTAGCCAATGTAGCCTAATTTTACGTTGATTCCATTAAGTGCGTCTAACTGGCGAGCAGTGTGACGGATACACCAGATGCATTAGGTAATGCAGATGGACATGTGTCCGTCCAGGCAACGAACCAGCGCACTCTGTGCTGATTCCTCGGCGATAGTGACGCGTCAGCGAATTGCACATGCATATAGAAAAAGCCGGACGATGGACTTCGTGGCCAACACCCGTATCGGGCGCGTCTGTCAATCCACCATCCGGCAACGCGACTGCTTCTAAGACCTGGCTGACACGAATACTCCTGTCAATCCTGCTCGAATCAAAGGCTACGAGACGAACGTGAAGAGCGCCGGCAAGTTTAAGAGCGACGAAGTCCAATCGATTATCTACGAGAAGATGCCGGCACTCACCAACACTGTCGAACAAACCATGATCAAGAACGGCGTCGATGCTCTCATCTACCCGACCATGAGATGTGTCGCCAGCGTCCGCCATGACGCCAAGGACAGCACCTACAAGTGCGACAGCGACGACCCATACGCCGCCTCCTATCTGGCTAGCAGCGCGCACCTGCCGGAAATCAGCGTCCCCGCCGGTCGTGACAGTCAGAACATGCCAATCGGACTCTCCTTCGCCGGCGCACAAGACAGCGAGCGAATACTACTAGGCCTCGCTGCCGCCTATGAGAAGATAAGTCCGTACAAGAACGGCGACGGTCTGGAGCTCGACTGATTTGAAAGAACAAAGTGGGTTTGCCTCACCATTGGAGCAAGCCCACTTTCGTTATTCACATTAATGGGATGAATCAATCAGTTTGACTTCTTCGGCGCGCTCTCCGTAGGTGAGTATCGTTGTCGAGCAACCATTGTCGGTCACGGCAATCGAATTGCCAATGCAGGTCCAACCAGCCCATGCTCCATCAACAACTGGACCGATATTGCTAACTGAGAATACATCCACCCCGAATTTTGATGAGAGATGGCGGAAAGGCATCTTCCACTCCTCTCCATATGCTTCTCCTAATCGTTCAGGAGGTACAGCCCATGACGATGGTGCGAGAATCATCTTGGCGCCCATTTTCGCCATGGCTTCGCCAATCATGATCGATTCCATGTGGTTGTCGGCGCATATGTCGATGCCGATTCGACCATACTTAGTGTCGAACACGTTGACCGAGGTTCCGGAAGTATACATGTCTTCGACATCGGGAACGAGGTTGATTTTCCTATGCTTGCCTAACAGTTCCCCGGTATTTGAGATGAATACCGCGGAGTTATATACATGGTCGCCTTCACGTTCCGTGATTCCGGCGATGATACCGATATCGAAGTCGACCGCCATATCTCTTATTCTCTGATATGTACTCCCCTCTGGGATAGGTTCCGCCTGCTCGGCGGCCGAATCAGCTGCCCATCCGAGGTCGCAGCATTCTGGGAACAGGGCGACATCGGCGTCCCCGACTAGGGACAGCAGCTCCCTCATATGCCACAGATTCCGTTTGAGCTCGTTGGGTTGCACACGCATCTGCATCATTGCGATGGTGGTCATAGTTAACTCCTCGTTGATCCTAAAAAATAGAGAAGGGTGGCCCGATGCAGTCGAAACATCAAGCCACGCCAACTCCTGAACGATTCCAAGCCGAAAGAGAAAGGGGATGGGAGCCTGGAACCCTTCAGAAGGCCTATCAGTGGGTGCCCTCGTATTCGCTGGCCCAACCGTCAACGTATGCGGTCTTCACCGCATCCCATTTTCCGGTGCCCTGCGCGTATTCGAGCATCGCACTGCCGACGCCGTCTTTCCACTGTTGGGAGGGCATGAACATAATGCCGGCCCAAGACACATCCTGCTTACCGGCGTCAGCCATCTCCTGATCGGCTTGGACAATCGGGTTCGACGACTTCATGTCACTGAACGACTTGAATGGCGTGACGAAGCCCATGTCATCGGTCATGGCCTTCTTACCCTTGTCACTGGTGATGACCCATTTGAGGAAGTCCTTGGTGGCTTGCTGGTCGGCTTCGGACACCTTGTTGTTGATGGCCCAGTAGTTGTCGCCAGAACCGGTCGCCAGACCCTTTTCCTCTTCGCCGGGCAGACCCATGTAGATTGGGATGGCGCCAACCATGTCGGCCTTGACGCCTTCCTTCTGCAGGTCACTCCACGCCCAGGTTCCGTTCTGGTAGAAAACACCCTCACCGAGAGCGAACTCAGAGGTCGCATCATTACCGGTCTTGGCGCTCAGTTCAGTCGGAGAGACGGTGGAATCCTTCAAATACAGGTCGAACGTCTGCTTGAACTCCGGAAGATAAGTGCCCTTGATGGTCGCAGGCTGTTCAGTCACACCGTCCAGCTCGTACGACAATGGGATGGCGGCCAACTGTTCCTTGAAACGCCAGTCGGAACTGGAGTCGAATCCGGCTGAGGTGAACGCGCCTTTGACGCCAAGATCATCCTTATGCTCTTGAATCTCATCAGCGACGGTCTTCAACGCTTTGAACCCGACCAAATCGTCGATGCTCTTGATGGTCGACCAGTCCGCCTGGAAATACTTATTGAGCAGATCCTTGTTGTAGATCAACCCGTAGGATTCGATGACGAACGGGACGCCAAGGATTTCACCGTTATCGCCTTTCAGTGCAGTGCTCTGGTCTCGCAGCTGCTTATAGGGTTCGCTGTCTGACATGTCGGCTGTGTACTTCTTCCAGCGGGCCAAGCCCACATTGCCGGACACCTGGAACAATGTCGGTGCATTGTCTTTCGCGATTTCGGATTTCAACGTCTGCTCATACGTGCCGGAGGCCGCGGTCTGCACGGTGGTTTTGATTCCGGTCTCCTTCTGATATTCTTCGGCCAACGCCTTCCACTTGTCGGAGGCTTCCGGCTTCAGATTCAGGTAATAGACACGACCCTTGTCGCTGTCACCACCTGTATCGGAGCCGCAGGCGGACACGCCGGCAATCATCATCAAGGCAGCCGTTGCTGTGGCGATTATCTTGATTGTCTTGTTCATCATTGAACCTTCCTTTTGTTTTCCTTTTCATTGAGACAAAAAGCTCTTACATGACCTCATACGTGAAGGTCTTCAATCGGTCGAGCACGTATTCGCTTTCCTCCAGCCACGGCAAACCGACCGGGAATATGTGTCCCAGTGCTTCGCCTTTTGCTGGTCGGATATCATGTAGCTCAAAATCGACATGGTTACGCGCCAATGCGTCAGCCAGTGCAAGTGACTCATATTGGATAAAGTCATCGCTACTGGTTGTCAGGAACAATGGCGGCAGCTTGCCGGTCAGATTCCTGAGCGAATAGATTTTCGAACACTCGGCTGCATCGATGAACCGGCCGAACAACGGTTTGGCGAGGGTGCGAAGCAGATCCGACTCATTATCGTCAGCGATCTGAGTATCATCCACATATTCACTGAGATCGAATTTGCCGGACACCAAGGCACCGAACTTAAGATTTGTCTGCTTGAATCCCAGTTTTTCCCGATCCAGCAATTCTGGGTCGGATTGGATTGCAAGCGTGTACAGGGATAGACAGCCTCCGGCGGAATCCCCGGTGATACCCATACGATTCGGGTCGATCGGATACTCATCCGCATGATTCTGCAACCAGCTAATGGCCGCGTTCACGTCCTGCAATTGTCCGAGGAAATCGGCTTGTGGGTAAACGCGATAGCTGATGGAGATAACCGCGAATCCGCGTCGGGCCAATGCGATGCAGAAGTTGCGGTTGAGCTCCTTGTAGCCGTAGACAAATCCGCCTCCGTGCACGTCGATGTAGACAGGCAAATTGTGAGCGGCGCACATTATCGCGTCGTGTGGAATGTAGATGTCGAGTTGGTGGGCTCGGGTCCCATCGTCGATGTACGGGATGTCGGTGAATTCGTCGATATCATCGGCTGCACCGTAGTAAGGCATACGGTTGCGGTCAGTTGTGCTGCAGTCGACGCGCATTTGCAGGATGACGTCGTAAATGTTCTTGGGAAGACCTTCCAAGTCTTCCTCGACCGGCGTCCATGCCTGATATTCCTGCCGATTTTCGGCAGAGATTTCGACACTCATTGTCGTCCTCCTTGTTGCGTTTGCTTTGTTGCTTGCGCTTTGAATTGCTGTTAGCTTATATCCAGCGGAGTTTTTTTGCAAACGAAAGCAATGTTCGGGCGTGGCGTATTTTTGTTGTAATTTAAGGGGGTTTGCTCAGTTTCGTTGCTGTTCTATCGATTTATTCATGTCTTATTTTGCAATCGTTTGTTTTCTGATGCCGACGACTCTTTCCAAAATGAATAGTTCTCCATATACAAAGAATGTTGAAAGCTGGTTACCCCAGTCACCCCCTTCGCAATCCGGCGGCATATTCATCAAGCACGTCAAGAATGCCACGATGCTCGTATACAACACTGCGTTGCTTTCCTGTACGCGCCATCACAACGCCACGCTCACTCAAAGTTTTGATCGCACGCTCCGCTTGCGGTTTGGACAGTCCCACTGTTCGCTGCAGGTATCGCGTGTTGATAATCGGCTGAGCAATCAAATTCGGCAGCACACGCCAAACGGCGGCATCGGAACGCACACCGCGCAGATTCGAACGCGCTTCATCCAACTGTTCGCATAAATCATCGATGAGTTTCCTGCCGCTTGTCGCGGCGAACCGACAAGCCTGTGCGAATCGTCTGACAATCGGCGCGGCATCACCTTCACGGAAAAGGGTCAATGCTGCGAAATAGTCCTCGGTATCATGCAGCAAACCGGCGGAAACGGGAGGCGTGGTATTACGCGACAATCCCTTATTGCGAAGAATCGCATGCACCAGCGCACGCCCGCACCGACCATTGCCGTCAGCGAATGGGTGAATGGTCTCGAACTGCGCGTGAGCAATCGCACATTGCGCGACCACCGACAAATCATCACGCTTGATGAACTCAAGCAGATCCGCCATCGCGCCAGCGATCAGCTCAGGCTGCGGACCGACATGAGCAGCGCCACGTGGCGAATAACCATCGGTACCAACCCATACCAGATTGGTACGGTACGTACCCGCGTATTTTCCCCAACCTCGTTGAGCGGAGAGCAGGGCCTCATGCATGGCAAGAATATTGTTTTCCGTCATGCTATCGCCCAACTTCAGCGCAGCCTCCATGGCACGCACATTGCCAACCACGACCGCCGCATTGTCGCTCGTGCCCTCATCAATAGTTTCCAACGCAAGATTCTTCGCACCGACCGTCAGATTTTCTATCTGGGAAGACGACGAAGCTTCCGTGCGCAGCAGCACCGCGCTCATTGGACCAAGCACATGGCTACCCTCCCCCAGTTTCGCAGCAGCATAGGCGTCGAAAGACGCCAGCGCACATGATGCCTCCTCACAATCCGCAAGCAACTCGGAGGGAAAAACAAAACGCAAATCCGCAAGACTGATTGGAATAGTCGACTCATATTCGCCATTGCCACGAGAACGACGGGACCGTGAGACAGGAGCATCTTCCGGAATATGCCAGACATGGTGCTCTTTTCCGAGCGGAGGAATTACAAGGCTTTCATCACTATCCATGTTTCCCTCTTCCAGTTAGCTACACTTATTGAATTAAGTGTAGCTTAATTCTGCGTTAGCTACACTTATTTGAATAAATGTAGCTAACTAACGGGCGGTGCGACGGATACATTAGATGCACTAGGTAATGCGGATGGACATGCACGTCTGCCCAGGCAAACGAGTCAGCGCAGCTCTGCGATAATTTCGCGTCGATGGCGACGTATCGGCGAATCGCATTTACATATAGAAAAAGCCGGACGGCGGATTTTCGGCGGCATACCCATATTGGGCATGCCCTTCAAATCCGGCCGTCCGGCAACGCGACTGCTTCTCAAGAATGTGTGCTTGACTCACATGGATGGTACTGAGAACCATTCGCTTAACGATCTGCTTCCGCATGCTTCGGCCACGTCAAACAACGCGGTCACGCGCACGGACACAAATCAAGTCTTGCGCGGTTCGAGCCGCGGTGGACAATGCCACGGCGGCTCGAAAGCCAAAGGATTACTCTAGCCGCAGCTTGGAATAATCGCAAGCCGATCGAAATCCGTGAAGTTCATGAAAACTTATGAAAGTCCACAAACTTCACGGAATACCAATTTAAACCTTGGCTTGGTTCAGGCCTTGGCGACTTCCACGGCCAGCTCGGAGCCTTCGGCGCCGGCTTCCACGCTCACGCTGTCGGCGGAGGTGTCGTGTGCCACCAGATCCTTGAACTGTTCGATCTTCGTCACGTCGCCGGCCGGAACGGTCAGCTTCAGCGTGATGCGGTCGGAGATCTCCAAACCGGCGGCCTTGCGGGCCTCCTGCACGGCGCGGATCACGTCGCGGGCGTAGCCTTCGGCCAGCAGGTCGTCGTTCAGTTCGGTGTCGAGGATCACGAAGCCACCGGTCGGCAGTGCGGCGGACACGGAGTTCGCGGCTTCCTGCGCGTCCTTCTCCTCCACACGGTTGATCAGTTCGTATTCGCCTTCCTCAAGCGCGATATCGCCGTTCGGGGTCTCGCACACCGGCACGCCGGCGGCGTCCACATGCCAGGCACCGCTCTTGGAGGCCTTGATGGCGAACTGCACGTCCTTACGCAGGCGCTTACCCGCCACGCGTGCGTTCACGCGCAGCTCGTTCACGATCTTCAGACCCTGGGAGCCGGCGTCCTCCAGCGTGCAGAACTCGATGTCTTTCACGTTGAGCTCGCCCTTCAGCACATCGCTGTATGCGGCGACCGCATCCGGGTTCTCGACCACCACGGTCAGCTTGGCGAGCGGCTGGCGCACGCGGATCTGCTTGGCCTTACGCATCGACAGCGTGCCGGACACGACCTCGCGCACCTTCTCCATCGCGTCCACCAGCTTGGCGTCGTCCTGCAGCACGGCACCCAGCTCAGTGGTCTCGCCGGTCTTCTCGTCGGCAAGGAACGGCCAGTCGGCCAGATGCACGGATTCACCGCCGGTCAGGCCGCGCCACACGGCTTCGGCCTCCATCGGAGCCAGCGGAGCCAACACGCGCATGAAGGTTTCCAGCACGGTGTACAGCGTGTTGAACGCGTTCTCATCACCGGCACCGAAACGCTCACGGTTGTTGCGGATGTACCAGTTGGTCAGCACGTCGATGAAGTCGTTCGCCGCATCGCACGCGTCGGAGATGTAGAAGTTGTCCAGCGCATGCTGGGTCTTCTCCACCAAGCGGCGCAGGCGGGCCAGCAGATAGCGGTCCATTTCCGGCAGCCCCGCCACTTCGTCGGCGCGAAGCTTGCGCGCGTCGTACCCGGCCGCGTTCGCATACAGCGTGAAGAAGTAGTAGGAGCTCCACACCGGCAGCATGACCTGGCGGACGGTGTCGCGGATGCCATCAGCGGTGACGATCAGGTTGCCGCCACGCAGGATCGGCGAGCTCATCAGGAACCAACGCATGGCGTCGGAGCCGAAGTCGTTGAACACGCCGTTCACGTCCGGGTAGTTGCGCAGGTGCTTCGACATCTTCTGTCCGTCGGAGCCGAGCACGATACCGTGGCAGATCACGTTCTTGAACGCCGGCCTGTCGAACAGGGCGGTCGCCATGACGTGCTGCACGTAGAACCAGCCACGGGTCTGGCCGATGTATTCCACGATGTAGTCGCACGGGAAGTGCTGTTCGAAGGTTTCCTTGTTCTCGAACGGGTAATGGTACTGGGCGAAGCTCATCGAACCGGATTCGAACCAGCAGTCCATCACGTCGCTGATGCGGTGCATGTGGCTCTTGCCGGTCGGGTCGTCCGGGTTGACGCGGGTCAGCTCGTCGATGTACGGACGGTGCATGTTGATATTGCCGTCCTTGTCGCGCGGGTAATCGCCGAAATCGGCCTTCAGCTCGTCAAGCGAGCCGTACACGTCCACGCGCGGGTACTTCGGATCGTCGGAGACCCACACCGGAATCGGGGAACCCCAGAAACGGTTGCGGGAGATCGACCAATCGCGTGCGTTCGCCAGCCACTTGCCGAACTGGCCGTCCTTCACGTTGTTCGGAATCCAGTTGATCTGCTGGTTGAGTTCGAGCAGGCGGTCCTTGATCTTGGTGACGGCCACGAACCAGGAGCTCACCGGCTTGTAGATCAGCGGGGTGGCGCAACGCCAGCAGTGCGGGTAGGAGTGCACGTAGCTCTTCTCCTGGAAGAGGATGGCGCGCTGCTCCTCAGGAATGCGGGCCAGCGGGCCGTCGCCGGCGCGCAGGTTGCGCAGGATCGGCTTGTTGGCGTCGAACACGTACAGGCCTTCGTAATCCGGGCACAGCGACGTGAACTTGCAGCCCGCGTCGAGCACGTCGATGCTCCTGATGCCCTTGGCGTTGAGCGTGTTCATATCGTCTTCGCCGTACGGTGCCTGGTGCACGAGGCCGGTACCTTCAACGGTGTCGACGTAGTCGGCGGTGAAGATCTGGTAGCCTTCCGGCCCCGGCACCTTGCCTTCGACGGCGTTCTCGTCGCCCGCGAAGTACGGGAAGACCGGGTAGTAGCGCCAGCCTTCCATTTCGGCGCCCTTGAGCTCGCGCACGATCTCGTAGTTCTCGCCGAGTTCCTTCTCGTAGGAGCCGAGCAGCGGCTTGCCGAGGTAGAACTTCTTGCCGGCGAACTTGCCTTCGGTCGGGCGCACCTCGACGTAGTCGATGTCGGCGCCGACCACGATGGCGAAGTTGGTCGGAACGGTCCACGGGGTGGTGGTCCAGAACACGGCGTAGGCGTCTTCCTCGTCGCGCAGCTTCACGGCCACGGACACGGTGGTGTCCTGACGGTCCTGGTACACGTCGGCGTCCATGCGCAGCTCGTGCGCGGACAGCGGCGTCTGGTCCTTCGGGCAGTACGGCAGCACGCGGTAGCCCTGGTATGCCAGGCCCTTGTCGTACAGCTGCTTGAACGCCCACATCACGGACTCCATGTACGTGATGTTCAGGGTCTTGTAGCCGTGCTCGAAATCGACCCAGCGGGCCTGACGGTGCACGTAGTCCTTCCACTCGTTCGTGTACTTGAGCACGGACGCGCGGCAGGCGTCGTTGAACTTGTCGATGCCCAGTTCCTTGATCTGGTCGACGGAGTCGATGCCCAGTTCCTTCTGGGCCTCAAGCTCGGCCGGCAGACCGTGCGTGTCCCAGCCGAACACGCGGTTGACGCGGTGGCCCTTCATGGTCTGGTAACGCGGGATGACGTCCTTCGCGTAACCGGTCAGCAGGTGGCCGTAGTGCGGCAGGCCGTTGGCGAACGGCGGGCCGTCGAAGAAGACGAATTCGTTCTGGCTGTGGTCGCCGGAAGGACGGCGTTCGATGGACTTCTGGAAGGTGTCGTCCTTATCCCAGTAGTCGAGCACGGACTCCTCCAGCTTGGGGAGGCTGGGGTTCGGCGCGACGTTGGCGCTCTGCTCGCCGGCAGCAGCCTTCGGATACACATGATTGGTGGATTCGCTCACCGTATGCTCCTCGTTTGGCGGTTTCATTACTTACCTTACGAGGACGATGGCTTCCGTGCGATCGCGCACGTCCGGCACCGCGGTACCACCTCGCTTGCCGCACTTCCCTGTTGTTCCCACGCAGGTTGTCCGCCTGCGCAGGTCTCGTACGACCGCTTGACATTCGGCTGTTCGGGCCGACCCCGCCGGTTCTACTAAGCCTCGCCAGAAAGCGTCGGCCGTTCTTCCGGAAACTCCCCGCTGATGACGGATCATCGCTTTTCGTTTCAAATCGTCAGCCTAGCACGCCGTACGAACGTAGAAACGCGAAAAGCCGCACGGTGTCCACCATGCGGCTTTCGTAATCGCAAAACAATCGAAATACAATCGGCAGGCCGACCACGAATCGACCGAAGACGATCGCGCTCGGCGGCGAATCAGCCTTCGTTCAGCTGAGCCTCGAGCTGCCTGACGATACCGTCGTGCATCTTCTCGGTGATCTTCACCTTGAGCAGGAACACGACCGCGCTCAGGATGATGACCGCGAGCGGCACATAGAAGGCGCAGATCTCGAAGATCCGGATGTTCGCGGCGGTCATGTCGGCTGCGGTGGCGTTGCCGATCATGCCGGCGGCGATGGCCACGGCTCCGACGATGCCGTTCGAGCACGCGCCCGCGATCTTGTCGAGCATCGGACGGACGGACAGGGTGACGGCCTCGTTGCGCTTGCCGTTCTTCAGCTGGCCGTACTCGATGGAATCGGTCAGGGAAAGGATGGCCGTCATCTGGATAAAGGTCTGCGGCAGATAGAAGAAGACAAGACCGACGGTGACGACCGGCAGGCTGGTGGGGTTGATGATGAACAGCAGATAGCCGATGACCATAAGCACCATGCCGCCGAGGTACAGGTAGCGGCGCGGAATGCGCTTGTTCAGAATCGGGTACAGCGGAGCCATAACGATGCCCGCGACGACGGAGACGACGCCGACGATGGAATAGGCTGCAGAGTTGTTCAGAATGAACTTGAACAGATACATGAGCACGCCGGTGGTGGCCACGTTGGCGATGGCGTACAGCAGGTAGGACAGGGCCACCCACAACAGCTGGTCGTTCTGTGCGAGAGCCTTGAACGCGGCGAGCGGGCCGCCGTTGTCCTCGGCCTTGGTGCGCAGGGTGCTGGAGCTTTCCTTGGTACCGAACGCGACGGAGCACACGGTGAGGACGCCGAGAATAGCCACGATGATGGCGAAGCAGGTCCAGCCGCTCTGGCTCTCCTGATGCTTGCCGGTGAAGATGTAGCTGAAGTAAGTGACGATCGGAATGACCACGATGGTCAGGCCGTTGTAGCCGATGGAGCCGCCAAAGGAACCGAGGGCGGTGTAGGTGGAGCGCTCATGGGAGTCGGAGGACAGCGCCGGGATCATGCCCCAATAGGAGATGTCGCGCAGGGAGTAGAACACGTCGAGCACGATGAAGGTGATGACGAACAGCACGATGAACAGCGTGGTGTTGACGTTCACCAAGCCGAACAGGCCGGTGTAGACCAGCACGAGCAGAACGGCGGAAACGGTGCCGCCGATGAGCTGCCACGGCTTGAAGCGCCCCCATTTGGTATTGGTGTTGTCGACGATGTTGCCCAGCAGCGGATCGATGAAGATCTCCGCGATGCGGATGACAACCACAAGGCCGGTGATGACGCCGATGAGCTTGGTGGCGAGCGCCTTGTCGACCCCGGAGAACAGCGAGCTGGTGACGTAGACGATGAAGTAGGTGCTCAGCGCGTTGTAGAAGGCGGATTGGCCGACGTTGCCGAATGAATAGGCCACGCGGGACAGCAGACTGCCTTTCCTGGTTGGCTTCGCAGACTGCTGCGTCTCCTTCGGTGCGGCTGCGACATTGGATTCTGCCATCGTACTTCTCCTTAGAAGTTGTGATTGAAGCTGTAATCGGAAATCATCATTTGATTTCGCATGAGTTAAGTATATCACTTTACCCCTATTTAGTAAAATTTAACATCTGCGTTGTGCACTGTTGGGCGTGTCGCATTTTGTGCGATTCTGCACATATACATGTCATATTGTGTGCGATTCGCGGTATTTCGCCGACAGTAGACAAACAAAAGGCGATTGATGACGCAGCATCATCAATCGCCTTTCATATTTTTCCGCACATACGTACGCTAGGCAGCCCGTTTCGACCGGGCAGATCGCTTCGATCGGGTCTGCAATTTTGGCCGCGATTCACGTTTCGGCTGCGCCGGCACGAAACTATCTCGCACTTCCAGCGTCGTCGACAGGTACGCATGCTGCCGTACTGTGCGCTTGCTGGCAATCGCATCGGCCAAGGTGAGAATCGCAACGCGCGCAAGCTCGTTCTGGTCGATTGAGAACGTGCTCAACGGTGGCGACGTAAGCTGTGCGATCGCCTGGTTGTTGATGCTGATGACGCTGATGTCGCGGGGCACGATCACACCAACCGCGTTGAACGCCTGCAGCACGCCGACCGCGATGATGTCCGCCGAAACAATAACTGCGTCAGGCAGTGCGCCGTTGTGGTCACGGATAAACTGCTCCCCCAGCTTGCGACCATTCTCCACGGTGAACAAGCCGTCAGAATACACCAGTCCACGCAAGTCGAGACCATAACGGCCCATTTCACGCCGAAAATATGTGGCACGCCCCTCTTCGTCCACCTCATAAAAATTCGTCAGCCTCCCCTTGCCGCCGATGAATCCGACACGCTTCATGCCAGCCTTCGCACATGCTTCGACCGCGTCATGCATGGTCTGCTGTAGGTCGGGCTGCACGGAATCAAACAGGTTCGGTGCGGGATTCACATCGATGAACACACCGTATGGCATGACCTCATGCAACTTCTCAAGGTCGCTTTCGGCTATGACATTGGCGCCGATAGCCATGAAACCATCGAATTTCCCCTTCTGATTCAACATCTCGTCAAGACTGTGGAAAACAGTGAGCTCCATACGCTGCTGTTTGGCGTTATGTTCCAGCGCCGAACGCAAATCGGCAAAATACGAATCACGCAGCGTTTCGTCGGACTCCTCGTTGTCCAACAAGGCTACTTCGTGCGGAATGACGATGCGCTTGGCCTGGGCGCTGTATCCCAAATCCTCGCTGGCGCGGATGATCGCGCGACGCGTCTCCTCACGCACGGACAGCGTCGGATCGCCATTCAACAGACGCGACACCGTGGCCTGCGAGAATCCCGTACGTTTCGCAATCTCCTTGATGGTCGCCATCGCTCCCTCGCCCTCCCATGGATACCTCATCAGATTTTAGTAAAAGCATTACTAAATCCATCATATTACATTACCGAACGTATTCTTATAGCCATGACACAGCCAGAGCAATCACGGAAACCGCGAATCGCGCATCAGTCCACGGAACGGATGAACGAACTGCGTGCACAACAAAAATCCTTTGCCCTGCAGAACATGCGGAGCAAAGGACTCGGCAACGCCGGTCTGCCTTTCAAAGCGACCGGTCATAAAGGTGGCATCAGTCGGCAGGGTTCCAAACGCGGCTGACACCGTGGAGAAACGCGGTCACCGTCAGCCCCACGGGCCTGCGGCTGGAAGCGCCCGCCCTTCTGCGTGGCCGACTTGCCATGTGAGCCACCCCTCGATGACGCCACGCTCCGCATCGGTTCTACCGGACGCGTATACATCAGGCCTCTCCCCGGTGATGCTGCGGATGGAACCATACACATATCCACATTTTTCACGGAGACGGTTGCGGGGCTGCCGGCTTTCCATATACCGTCAGCGCATGGAAAGCTTTGGACACAATACATTTTTCACATTAGAGCAGGCACGGGAGGAGGCGGCGAGACGGCATCTTGAATGCAGGCAGGTGTTGTCGCGGATAAGGTCACGCTCCTCGCTTCCACTCTATGTAAGCCACGGCACAGCGCTGGAGCTGCATGGCATGATTGCCACCATGAATTATTTACCCGGATATGGTTCGGAGCTCGTTCACGTTTCGGTGTGCCGGCAACGTGACCTGCGGAAAATCCAGGGGATGAAATTCCATTACGCAAGGCATGGCGTAGACGTGGTGCACGCCGACGAATTGGTGTCAAGCGTCTCCGCGATGCAGGCGGTCTGCCAGATTGCGCCCTATGTCGACGAACGGAGTCTGGTGATCGCCATGGATTGGCTCACTTGCGCCAATCCCGATTTACGCGTCTGCACTCACGATGAGCTCTCCGACTACATCCGGAGTGCGCCGCGATTCATTGGGAGCGCCAAATGCAGAAAGGCCTTGCGCCTGTCCAAACCAGGTACCGATTCCCCGCAGGAAACGGTGCTTCGTTTGGAGAGCGATGCCTACGGACTGCCTGAGGCACATGTCAATTATGAGATCATTGACCACATACGCGGCTCGGGCACGATGAAGGTGGATATCGCCTACCCGGATGACCGCGTCTGTATAGAATACGACGGAAATTACCACTACACCCACGGCCGCTGGATGTATGACCTCGATAAGCGCAACCGGCTGAGGGATCTTGGATTCACGCCTTTTGTCGCCACCTGCGAGCATTTGGCATCCAAACAGAAGCTGAACGAACTGTTCGGCATGGTCGCCCGAGCGATAGCCAGTCACCGTTACGGCTTGGACTAGTTCCGTAGGTGGTTTTTCGCTTCCGTAGGTGGTTGGTCAGAGTATCGGGGTTGGAGAAAGGCTTTATTCTGGCCGTTTTCATGCCGGGTATTCAGACCCAACCACCTACGGAACACCCAAACCGCCTACGGAACCGCATGAGTAGTCCCCGCAATGGATTTTTCGCCATTGATTCGGGGAATCCATGAAAAGCCACAGCGGGCGCACCCTGCGTAAAAGGTCATGCCCGCCGATTCATGGGAGCCATATGCGCAAGGGCCGTGCGGAAGCCACATATGTGGCTTCCGCACGGCCCTTGCATTCGTTGAACACTACCGTTCAGCCTGTCCAATTCACCAAGAACGGGACAGGAACGAAGCAGAAGGAGCCTTACTCCAGTTCCACGGCGCCCGTGTACAGCTGGTAGTACTCGCCCTTCTGCGCGATGAGCTCGTCATGCGAGCCGCGTTCGATGATGCGGCCATGGTCGAGCACCATGATCACGTCGGAATTGCGCACGGTGGACAGGCGGTGCGCGATCACGAACACGGTACGACCCTTCATGAGGTTATCCATACCGGCCTGCACCACTTCCTCGGTACGGGTGTCGATAGACGAAGTGGCCTCGTCGAGGATCATGGCCGGCGGATCGGCCACGGCTGCACGAGCGATGGAGATCAGCTGACGCTGGCCCTGAGACAGACCAGAACCATCACCTTCGAGCACGGTCTGGTAGCCGTTGGGCAGCATGCGGATGAAGCCGTCGGCGTTCGTAAGCTTCGCAGCGGCAATGCATTCCTCGTCGGTGGCGTCGAGTCGACCGTAACGGATGTTGTCCATCACCGTGCCGGTGAACAGGTTCACGTCCTGCAGCACCACACCCAGCGAACGACGCAGATCCGGCTTGCGGATGCCCTTGACGAAAATGCCGTCGTACAGAATCATGCCGTCTTGAATGTCATAGAAACGGTTGATCAGGTTAGTCACCGTGGTCTTACCGGCACCCGTGGCACCGACCAATGCGATCTTCTGCCCGGGCTTGGCGAACCAAGTAATGTCGTGCAGCACCGGCTTGTTGGGGTTGTAGCCGAAGGTCACGTCGGTGAAGCGCACATCGCCCTGCAGCAGGGTGAGGCGTCCATCCGGCGAAGTGATAGCGGTTTCACGGGCCTTCATCGCTACTTCTGCAGCACGCGGGCTCAAGGACTGCGCGGCCTTGAGCGAACGGGTGCCATCGTCGCTCTCCTCGCGTTTCCACGCCCAGTGACCGGTTTCATGGTCGACTTCGGTCATGGTGCGGCCGTCTTCGCCGAGTTCCACATTCACCAAGGTCACGGAACCGTCGTCATCTTCCGGCTGTTCGTCCATGAGCGCGAAGATACGGGATGCGCCGGCGAGCGCCATCATCACCATGTTGAACTGCATGGACACCTGACCGAGCGGGTTCACGAAGGAACGAGACAGCGTCAGCAGAGAGACGAGCGTGCCCAAGGTGAGCTGTCCGGCTCCGGACAGGCCGAAGTTGCCGAGTCCGGAAATCGCCGCGAATCCGCCAAAGATTGCAAGCAGAATGTAGAGCAGATAGCCCATGTTGCCGACTATCGGCATGGTCACATTGCCCCACGTGTTCGCTTCGGCGGAAGCTTCGAAGAGTTCTTCGTTCTTCTTGTCGAAAGTGGTTTGGGTGGCGTCCTCATGGTTGAAGACCTTGATGACCTTCTGGCCGTTGACCGCTTCTTCCACGAATGCGTTCACATCGCCGATGGCGATCTGCTGCTTGACAAAGTAACGTCCGGAACGGGAAACGACCTTGCGCACCACCACGAACAGGATCACGGTGAATGCGAGCACAAAAATGGTGACGGGCACCGACAGCCACAGCATCGACACGAGCGCCGCAAGCGCGGACACCGCGGACGAGAACATTTGCGGGAACGATTGGCTGATGGCCTGGCGCAATGTGTCGGTGTCGTTGGTGTAACGGCTCATGATGTCGCCGTGCTCGTTGGTGTCGAAGTAGCGGATCGGCAGTGTCTGCTGGTGGGCGAACATGTCGTCGCGGATCTTCTTCAATGTGCCCTGTTCCACGGCGACGATGATCCACTGCCATAGCCAGCTGCAGAAAATGCCGGCCGCATACAGGCATGCCATGAGTGTCAGCGCACGCAACAGCGGCATCCAGTCAGGGTTGGTGGCACCAACCATGGGCAGAATGTAGGTGTCGATCAGCGACTGTAGGAACAGTGACGATCCGGCCTGCGCTGCGGCTCCGACAAGAATGCACACTACTACGAGCGCCACGCGCCACTTGTATTGGAAGATGTAGCCGAAAATACGCTTGGTGGTGCCCGGTGCGGCTTTCTGCATTGGTGGCTTCGGCTGTTTGCTGGCCACGTTGTTGTTTTCCTTGGATTTCAATGCGGAAGTTTGTTCAGTCATCTGTTGCCTCCTTTCACTGCAGTTCCTCAGGTTGAGCCTGATTCTTGGTTTGCGATTCGTAGATGGAACGGTATTCGTCGCAGTTTTCGAGCAGTTGTTCATGCGTGCCGGCTGCCATGATGCGGCCGTGGTCCATGACGAGAATCATGTCGGATTCCTGCACAGAGGCCACACGCTGGGCGATGATGATCTTCGTGGTGTCGGGAATCTCATGATGGAATGCGGTACGAATCAGCTGATCGGTTTTGGTGTCGACCGCGGATGTGGAATCGTCGAGGATCAGGATTTTCGGCTTTTTCAGCAACGCACGCGCAATGCACAGACGCTGGCGCTGGCCGCCGGAAACGTTGGTACCGCCCTGTTCGATGTACGTATCGTACTTATCGGGGAATTCCTGAATGAAGCCGTCAGCCTGCGCAAGCTGGCACGCGTGGCGAATCTCTTCATCAGTGGCGTTTGGATTGCCCCAACGCAGGTTTTCGGCGATGGTTCCGGAGAAGAGCACGTTCTTTTGCAACACCATGGCAACCTGATCACGCAATACTTCCAAATCGTAATCACGCACATCCACGCCGCCGACCTTCAGCGAACCTGCGGTCACGTCATACAAACGTGGCACAAGCTGCACCAGACTGGACTTTGCGGAACCGGTGCCGCCGACGATGCCGATGGTCATGCCGGAACGAATCTTCAAATCAATATCGTCAAGCACCGGCTTTTCGGAAGTGGAGGAATAACGGAAGGTGACATGGTCGAAATCGATATCGCCATTCTTCACTTCCTTGACTGGATTAGCCGGATTCGTAACCGTGCTTTCCTCGTTCAGCACCTGGCAGATACGTTCGGCGGAAGCCTGCGAAATAATGCACATCACGAAAATCATGGAAAGCATCATCATAGCCATGAGGATCTGCATGGCGTAGGTGACCAGTGCGGTCAGATCGCCGGTGGTCAAGCCTAGGGCTGCATTGTTGCCGGACGCCACGATCTGCCGGGCGCCCATCCATGCGATGAGCAACATGGACACGTACACGCACAGCATCATAAGCGGATTGTTGAAGCTCATAATGCGTTCGGCCTTGGTGAAGTCCTTGAAGATGCGCTGCGAAATGCGGTTGAACTTTTCGGTTTCGTGGCTTTCTCGATTGTAGGACTTGACCACGCGGATGCCCTGCAGGTTCTCGTCGACCACGTTGTTGAGCTTGTCGTATGTGTGGAACACACGCTCGAACACCGGGTGCACCAGCACCGCCAGGCCACACAAGCCGATGGCGAGCACCGGAATGCAGGCGAGGAACACCAAGGAGATGGATGGGCTGATGCGGAAGGAGAAGATCCACGCCACAATCACCATGATCGGAGCGCGCACACCCATGCGGATAATCATCGAATACGCGTTCTGCAGGTTGGTCACATCGGTGGTCAGTCGCGTGATGATCGAACCGGTAGAGAAACGGTCGATATTGGTGAAGCTGTAGCCTTGCACCTTCTCAAACTGATCGTGACGCAGATTCTTCGCGAATCCGGCACCTGCGATAGCCGAGAATTTTCCAGCCAAAAAGCCGGATGTCAGCGAAACTACCGAGCAAATCAGCAGAATCAAGCCGAATTTCAAAATCACCGGCATGCTGCCACCGCTAATGCCCTCATCAATCAGCGATGCCATGACAGTCGGAATAAGGATTTCCAGCACGCTTTCCACGGCTACGAATGCCGGGGAAAGGAGACTGACTTTTTTGTATTCGCGCAGGGATTTGCCCAGTGTGCGAATGACGCGCTGCTTTGGTTTCGGCGTTGCGGACGCCGTTGCGTTTGCCGTTGTCACTACTTGCCCTTTCCTTTTATTTTTACCTATGACGTGTGTTACTTGCGATTGCGCGCGATCGCCATTTCCTGCGATATCCGCAGTACGTGTGAGACGTACTCATCACGAGCATCGCGATTATTCGAGGCATAGTCATCGCATGTTTTTTGCGGAACTTGCGATTCTTGCGGAACTTGCGATTTGCTTGCGTCCTGTTCCTGTATTTCCAAACTTGGATATCGACTTTCGTCTCCGATCAAACCTGTTTTCACCAGATTCGTCTGCATGACGTCGAGCACGTGCATGAATTGGCGGATCTGATCGTCTTCAAGGCCTTCCAGCAGGATTCGTTCCATGTTTTTCGCATTGTCCCGCAAGACTTCGGCGATATGCCTCGACTTGTCCGTCAACACGATTTTTTTCAGTCGTGCGTCGCGTTTCACCGGTTCGCGCGCGATCAGGCCCTTCTGCTCCATCAGCCCCAGCACCCGGCATGATGTGGATCGGGTCACGCCGAAGCGTTGCTCGATGTCTTGAGGAAAGATTTCCTCGTTGTCATGCCGTGCGAGATACACGATGACGTCAACGTTGCCGTTGCTGATGTCTTCCGCCGCTTCAGGTCGAGTGACGCGCAGATACCGGTTGACCACGTTGTGCAGCGAGCGAATGGCCACGCTGGGGGGCTTTGCCAAGCCGCTTTCCCAGACTTCGAAGAGTCGTGAGCCAGTCGGTTCCTTGTATTGTTCGTTCGTCACTTCCGTCACAGCATACATAGTAAACCGTTGTATATACAACTGTTGCATATGCAACAATTGGCATGTCGTACGTATCCGCTTGCCCTGAAAATCGTTATAAAACAACAATCCCAGAGCAACCTTCCAACAATGCAAAGGCCGAGGAATCAGGTCCGCACCGGTTCAGAGTAACGGACCAGATTCCCCGACCTTAAGTCTTGAATCCCGCGAAACTACTTGGTGAGTTCAGCGTATTCGGCAAGCATGTATTCGAAGACCTGCTTGCCATCGGCACCCATCAGCACCGACATGTTGTTGATCGGCATGGAGTCGAGGAACAGACGGGTCATGCCATTGTCGGGCACGACCGGCATACGGCCGGCTTCACCTTCGGCACGCAGCTTCTCGAGCACCTGGGAGCCGAGCGGATCCTTACGCCATTCCATGAAGTTGGACCACTCGGTGAGCGGCTGGGTCTTGCCGTCGCCATCGAGCTCCACTACCGCGGAACCGGCGATGTCACGGCTGGACGTGCCGACTTCGATGGCGTATTCGCCGCTCTCCACGTGCCAGTCGTTGAACTTCTCAGACCAGTAGGCGAAGGCGCGATCGTCGAGATCGAAGGAGACTTCGGCGGATTCGCCGGCTTTGAGGAACACCTTCTTGAAGCCTTTGAGCTCGTGCTTCGGGCGGGCCACGTCAGCCTTGCCAGGAGCCACGTACACCTGCACGGTTTCGGCGGCGTCAACGTTCGAGGTGTTCTTGACCACTGCGCTGACGGTTGCGGTGCAGGCACCGGTCTTGACGGCCTTCACGTCGCTCACTTCGAACGTGGCGTAGCTCAAGCCGAAGCCGAACGGGTAGTCGACGGCCTTGTTGTAGGTGTCGTAATAGCGGTAGCCCACAAACACGCCTTCGCCATAATCGACATGCCCCTCTTCACCCGGCCAGTTGATGGTGCTCGGATCGTCGTTGATGTCGAAGGGAATGGTCTGCGCAAGCTTGCCGGACGGGCTCACCTTGCCGAACAGCACGTCGGCGAGCGCCGGACCGCCGGACTGGCCGAGCAGCCAGGATTCGAGGATGCCCTTGGCGTTCTTGGCCCATGGTGCCACGGTGACGACGGAGCCGTTGGAGAGTACGACCACAACGTTCTTGTTTTCGGCTGCGACGGCTTCGAGCAGTGCGATCTGCTTGGCCGGCATGTCGAGGGTCTCACGGTCGAAGCCTTCGGATTCGGCCGCTTCAGGGAGCCCTAGGAACATGAGCACCACGTCGGCGCCCTTGGCAGCTTCGACGGCTTCGGCTTCGAGTGCCGGATCGGCCGGTTCGAGGTCGAGGGTGAATCCTGGGGCGAACTTGGCATCCACGCCGCGTTCGGTGAGGGCGTCCAGGAAGCTGGTCATCTTGGTTGGGGTGATGTGCGAGGAACCACCGCCCTGGTAGCGCGGGGTACGTGCGAATTCGCCGATGACGGTGACCTTGGCATCGCCAGCGACTGGCAGAATGGCGTCATCGTTCTTGAGGAGCACCATGGATTCGACGGCGGCCTGATGTGCGACCTCATCGTGGGCTTCGATGTCGAAACGATAGTTTTCGACGCTCATGGCTGCGCGGGTCTTGCTGACCAAGTCGATCATGCCTTGTGCCATGCGGTCGAGCTGTGCCGGCTGGATGCGGCCGTCGCGTGCGGCGTAGACGATTTGGTCGTCGGTGTAGCTTGGCGGCATTTCGAGGTTGAGGCCCGCATTGAGGGAGGCCACGCGGTCGTGGTCGGCGCCCCAGTCGCTCATGACGATACCTTGGAAGCCCCATTCGTCGCGCAGCACGTCGGTGAGTAGCCAGCGATCCTGGGCGGCATGCACGCCGTTGATGCAGTTGTATGCGCACATGATGGTCCACGGCTGGGCTTCCTTGACGATGTGTTCGAATGCCGGGAAGTAGATTTCGCGCAGCGCACGCTGGGAGATGTTGGCGCTGATGCGCAGCCGGTCGGTCTCCTGGCTGTTGGCGGCGAAATGCTTGAGCGAAGTGCCCACGCCCTTGGACTGCACGCCGGCGACGATGCCGACCGCCTCATGACCCGCCAGATACGGGTCTTCGGACCAGTATTCGAAGCAGCGGCCGCCAAGCGGGTTGCGCTTGATGTTCACGCCGGGACCGAGAATTACGGCAACCTTCTCCTGAATGCATTCTTCGGCCATGGCTTCGCCGACCTGGTGGATGAGTTCCGGATTCCACGAGCTGGACAGGCCCGCGGCCGGCGGGAAGCAGGTGGCGGGCACGGAGTTGTTCAGATCGACTTCGCCGGTGGTGGCCGAGTTGGACTTGCGCAGGCCGTGGGGGCCGTCGGTGATCATATAGCCGGGAATGCCCTTGGCTTCAACGCCTTGCAGATGCCAAGCGTCGCCGCCGGAAGTTAGGGATGCCTTTTCTTCAAGCGTCAGGTCATTGACGGAAGGATAGGTGTTTTCGCTCATACGTTCCTCTTTCGCATCGTTTTCTTGAGTTCGTATCGGTTAACCGGCCTGTGGAATCTCAACCCCGAAATCTTTACTAACCGGTCGGTAGGTACTTTATCAAAATCAACATCGCAACACGCCAATCTTCTTTGAAAAATCAGTTAACCGACCGTAAAGTAACTGCAAGTATTTACCACTTGAGAGAAATGGCGATTCATAAGCATTGCAGCGCACATGAATCGCCATTCATGGAAGGCAGGAGAGGGAATCATCATGGCCAACGAAGAAGTCGACCGAAGAGCGGAGATTCTCAATGCGGCCGTCGAACTGTTTGGAATGCTCGGCTATTACGGCACTTCCCTGCAGAAAATCGCCGATCGCGTAGGACTCACCAAGGCTGGCGTGCTGCATTATGTCGGCAGTAAGGAAGGACTGCTCACAGCCGCGCTGGACGAAGTCTACGATTCCGAAACGGAAGATATTCTTACCGACATAGTACGTGAGCCACGCCCGTTGATCGCCGACATGTGGCGCAGAATCGTGGCGGTGAACGCACGCAGACCGATTCAGGTGCACATGTTTTCCACGTTGAGCGCCGAAGCGATCGACCCGAACCACCCCGCACACGAGTACTTCGCCAACCGTGAGCTGCATAATGCCGACACCGCACTCAACATCCGTTGGCAAGTGCCCGAAGGTGTTGATACGCGTCGGCTGCTTAATGCGGGATTCGCCATGATGGATGGCGTGCAGCTGCGTTGGCTGCGCACGCCCGGTCAGGATCTGAACGCCATGTGGGCGGAATGCGAAGACGCCCTGTTCCCCCTGCCCATGTGGGAGGACTACCGCTAAGCCTCTGCCCCGGCACTGCATTAATGTATGGATGCAGACGTAAAAGGAGACATGTATGCGGATTCTGCTGGCACCGGACTCGTTCAAGGAAGCCGCTTCGGCTGAAGCAATCGCACAGGCGATGGCTCGCGGCATTAAGCGTGGCAATCCGCAGGCGGAATGCCGGCTCATGCCTCTTTCCGATGGCGGCGAAGGATTGACGCAAGCCTTGGTTCATGCCACCGCCGGCACGTTGCACAATGTTGAGACAGTTGATGCGATCGGCCGCCCGATTACCGCTCAGTTTGGCTTTCTTGGCAATAATCATGCTTCTTGTATTCTCCACACCGCCGTAGTCGAGTTGGCTTCGGCAAGCGGACTTGAACGGGTCTCCCCCGCCGACCGCAATGCGTTGTCCGCTTCCACGTTCGGCACCGGCTTGCTGATTCGTGCTGCGATTGACGCTGGCGCGGATCGTATTGTGCTTGGTTTGGGCGGCAGTGCCACTACGGATGGCGGCACGGGATTGGCTCGCGCGCTTGGATTTCGTTTTCTTGATACGGCAGGTCATGATATTCCGCTTGGTGGCGGTTCTCTTGTTGATTTGGAGAGGATTGACGATTCGGAAGTTCCCGATTTTGTAAAAAATGTTCCGATTGTTCTCGCCTGCGATGTCGCCAATCCTTTGACCGGACCAGAAGGTACTGCGCATGTGTTCGCTCCGCAAAAAGGCGCGAACACAGCACAGGTCGAACTCCTCGATCAGGGACTCGCGAATCTCGCACACGCGATCATGCAATACAATGGCCGCGATATTGAGCGCATTCCCGGTACAGGCGCCGCGGGCGGTACCGGCGGCGGGATGCTCGGCCTGTTCAATACAACAGTGCGGCCGGGAATCGAACTTGTGCTCGATCTTGCGCATGGTCGAGAAGCATGCGCATGGGCCGACGTCATCATCACCGGCGAAGGTTCCATCGACAGTCAGACACCGTACGGCAAAGTGCCGAATGGCATTGCGAAACTGGCGCAATCGCAAGGAAAACCAACTATTGCCATCGGTGGAACGGTAACCCGCGATCCACACACCATCGAAGCGTTGAACGAGACCGGCATCGTCGCAACGTTCGGCATTGCGCCCGGGTCGGCGGATCTTGCGACGCTGATCGCCAATACGGAACGCAATGTCGAGATTACGTGTGCCGCAATCGCCGGCACACTGCGCGTTGCTTCGGCTACTGCAGTAGCTGCAGCTACTTCACCTTGCGAATCAGCATGATGAACACCGTGCCCAGCAGCACCGCAACCACAGCGATCGGGAACAAAGCCGTATAACCGCCAGTGGCAAGCACAATCGCGACGGCAAGCTGCTGTATGGCGTTCATCACCGCGGAACAGTCGGCGTTCATTGACGATGGCAACTGGTTCAACGCATGCGTCTGATCAGGCACCAGTACGAATCCGGAAGCGGCCATAAACAGTGCGTATGCCACAACGATGACCCATTCATGTGAGCCGCCCACGATCGGCATTTCGTAGGCGGCTCATATCAGACTAGCGTGTCGATTATTAGGTTCTGCGACACGGCTTATTTCGTTTCGCTTTTACGCGACGGTGAAGGTGGTGCGCTTCAAGTGTTCGCGACGGCTGGAATGACCGATAAGCACTTCGAATTCGCCCGGTTCGACGATCCGGTTAGCTTCCGAATCGACGATGGTGCAATCGGAAACCGGAATGTCGAAGGCAACGGTCTTACTTTTGCCTGGTTCGAGTTCCACGCGCTGGAATGCTTTAAGTTCACGATCAGTCCAGCTGTAGGAGGTCACGATGTCGCCGATGTAGAGCTGTACTACTTCCGTGCCCTTGCGATCGCCCGTATTGGTGAGGGTGATTTCGGCATGCACAGTGTCGGTTTCGGCGAATATGCCGGATTCCGGAACGTTGGTGATGGTCGGATCTCCGTATTCGAACGTGGTGTAGCTCAGACCCTCGCCGAATGCGAATGCCGGATTCTGCGTGAGGTCGGCGTAACGGTTGCCGTGCTGGCCTCGAATCTGGTTGTAGTAGACCGGCAGCTGTCCTGCGTGACGCGGGAAGGTGATCGGCAGGCGTCCGCTCGGTTCGGTTTCGCCGAGAATGATTTCGGCGATGGCCTGGCCGCCCTTCATGCCCGGGCTTGGAGCCCACAGCAGAGCCGAAGTGCCTTCGGCTGGAGTTTCGTCAACAATCACGCCATTGGTACCGATCACGGATGCCGGCAGCACTTGCGGCTTGGAGCTGACGAGCACCACCACGAACGGCTTGCCGGTTTCGCGAGCCACGTTCGACAGTGCATCGATCAGTGCATTCTGTCCGCCGAGCAGTTCAAGCGTGGCGGTGGAGCAGCCTTCGCCAATGGCCTGGATCACATCGCCCACCACGGCCACGATCAGGTCGCTTTTACGTGCGTTTTCCACGGCTTCGCCAAGCAGTGCGCGATCAATCTTGGCGGAAACGCCGATCTTCGGGCGAGGCTGTCCATCCGGGTAGAACTCGCCTTCCGGATCGGGCACCAAATCCACGATGTTGGCACCGCGAGAGTACACGACCTCGCAACCTTCCGGAGCGAGCTGCTTGAAACCATCAAGCACGGTGGTGATCATTTCACGCGGGTGGCCGTCAGGCATCCAGTTGATCTGGCCGGAGCTGCCTGCCCAGTCGCCCAGCTGGGTCTGGGCGTCATCGGCGAGCGGGCCAACGACCGCGATACGCTTCGCACCGGCCACGTTGAACGGCAGTGAACCGTCGTTCTTCAGCAATGCCACGGCTTCGCGAGCCACTTCAAGGTTGAGCTGCTGATGCTCTTCGGAACCGATCACTGCATCGATACGCTTCTGGTCGGGCAAGCGTGGATCTTCGAACAGTCCAAGACGGAACTTCAGTGCGAGAATACGAGCCACGGCGGCATCGATCAACGATTCGTCAAGCAGACCGGTCTTCACGGCTTCGATCGCACCCTCGTAGAACTTTGGCGTGGTCATCACCAAGTCGTTGCCGGACTTGACCGCATCGGCAGCAGCCTGCACATAATCAGGCTTGACCTTCTGCTCCCACACGGAACGGCCGACGTTGTCCCAGTCGGTGATGAGCGTGCCCTGATAGTTCCAAGCGCCACGCAGTTTGTCGGAAAGCAGCCACTTGTTGAAGGTGACCGGCACACCTTCGATGGATTCGTAGCCGAGCATGAAGGTGCCACAGCCTTCCTTGGCTACGCGTTCGAATGGCGGCAGGAACCAGGATTCCAGCTTGCGGTGGCTCAGGTCGGCTTCGGAAGCGTCACGCCCTCCCTGTGTTTCGGAATAGCCTGCGAAATGCTTGGCGCATGCGAGGATCGCGTCTTTGGCGAGCGGCTCGCCCGCCTTGGCTCCACCTTGATAGCCCTTGACAATGGACGATGCCATTTCGCCAATCAGGTACGGATCTTCGCCAAAGGTTTCGCCTACGCGGCCCCAACGGGTGTCTCGCGCGATGCACAGCACCGGGGAGAACGTCCAATGCACGCCGGTGGCTGACACTTCCTCGGCGGTGGCACGGCCCGCGGCCTGTACCTTTTCGGAATCCCACGTGGTTGCCATGCCCAGCTGTTCCGGGAAAATGGTGGCTCCCGGCCAGAAGGAATAGCCGTGAATGCAGTCGTCGCCGATCACCAGCGGAATGCCGAGACGGGTTTTGGCGTTCACCGTTTCCACGGCTTTCGGCAGATCGGACGGCGAGGTGTGCAGAATGGAACCAACGTGCTTGTTGACGATCAGATCGTCCAAATCGCCGCTTCGCGCGTCAAGCTGCATCATCTGTCCGACTTTTTCCTCAAGGGTCATTCGACCAAGCAGATCGGCGATGCGTTCCTCAGTAGGAAGTTTCGGATTCCTATAGGGCAGATTTACAGTATTTTCAGTGGTTTCGGTCATGGATTGCTCACTTTCCTCATTGAAGCGATTTCCTTTAATTACCAATTGGTATTTTAGTATATCATATGCACATCCGCAACTCGACATAAACCCGTCAACGCAAAAGGCGAGGGACCATCAGACCCTCGCCTTTTCGCACGCGCATGCAATGCCAATCTCAACAAGTATTCAAAATCAACGATATGCATCCCACAACGGGGATGGAAACAGCATGTTTTCCATCTGAGCCCACTCTTTGCATAAATCAACTTCAGGCTCGCGCAACCACCATAATTGCACACCATCCATGATTTCCATGGCCTTACGCACCACCGGTCGTATACTCGACTTCCATGAACCCAATTGCGGAGGAATCAGCCAAGGATATTGCGAATAGTTCTCCCAAATATCGTCCATACGAGCAGTGAATTCATCATGCAACGGATGTTCAGGATTCAACGATTCCGCAGAAAGCACGGTAAACTTTGAAACAGACACCCCCAAGTATGCCAAAACCAAGCGTCACTATATGTGGACGCAGCAATGAACAATTCCCCTATGACAACTAGCATGGGGAGACATTATTTGTAAAGCATAAAAGAAGGTCCATTCAAATGGAGAAGCCGAACGATATTAAAAGAGACTCCATATCAGTGAATTACTTTTTGAATACTGCTGCGTACAGCGGTCTCTTCTCCCTTCTTTCGGTTATTCTCACCGGCCAAGTTTCTGCGGCGTCATCGCTATATGTTGGGCTGGCGCTCGGAATTTTATCTCTTTTTTCTAGAGGCAGTACTGTTTTTATAGGTAGCCTGATTGAGCGTTTCTCAACGGTATCCCTCACCGAGGCCGGTTTCGGATTCATGGTTTTTTCACTTTTGCTGCTACAACCGGCAATGGGTGGTTTTATCGGCTTCCTTTTTGCGGATTTGGCTTTGCTGGGACTCGGTCTTTCATTGGTTAATTTTGCCCTACGAGGGCATATCATCGCTACAGTAAAGGATAAAAAAATTCAGGCTTCTTTGTTTGCTTTAGTGACTATGGCAGCCAATCTTGGATCCGCGATTGGACCTCTGGGCTCGAATTACATATATAAAGCTTTCGGACAAACGCTCTTTATTGCAATCATCGTCGGACTCTATGCTTTTTCTGCTTTACTAGCTCCAATAGCGCTGACTCATCATGTCTTCATACGCAATGAGAAAAGCGGCGAGGAAAACACTTCCTCCATCGTGAAGACCATTACAGACTCGCTGAAAAGTCCCGGTACGGTTCTTGCCATCCTGGCGGTGTTCGTGGGCAGTATAATGAATGGTCAGCTTTTTGCCGGAATGGCATTGGAATTCCACTCGTTATCCGATAGTCCAGTCATAAGAGGATTGTTCTATTCCATTGATGCCATATCGGTCATAGCACTGCAAATGCCGGTAAGTAAGATCATCTCGCGCAATATGACCAAAGAACATAATGCCACCTCATTCATAGTCAAAAGCCTGGGGATTTATGGAATTTCCTTCGCACTATTCGCCTGCGGAGTCTCGTCGTACTGGTGGATATGCATCATTTCCTTGGTTGTGTTCTCCATTGCAGAATGCATCTATGCGCCATTAATCAATATTGCTCTGGTAGAGGCACAGCCAGATAAGCCTTTGGTGGACATTCTGAACTATCGGCTGATAATTGCAGCCATTGGTGAATCGGCAGGCTCATTCCTTGGCGGTTGGATCGTTCCGGCACTACGTCCTGCAGGATTGACGGCTTGGTATTGGTGTGCACTGGCGTTAGTGGGAATAATGCCTGCAGTCGTCACTAATCAAATTAGAAAACGTGGACAAAGAATCATTCGTCATTGAAAGAAAAAGTCTTGGTGAGTACACCGGAAGGGGAATGACATGAAAGTATTATTGCTGCAACAGCCCAAATCTTTCTCAAATTATCCTAAATGGATTGAGGAAATCCAAGAACGTTTCGATTGTTTAGAAGTTATGGTCTTCACCTCGAACGATCGAGCCGCACACCATAGTTGGCCGAGCTCCGTCATCAAGGAAATCGAGGTTTCCGATTATTCCTCTGATAGCGCTACCGCAAAATTCTTTGATATTGTCAGGAAATTTAAACCAGATAGGATAGTTTCCAGCTCAGAGGAAGACGTACTGAGGGTTGCAGAGGCGAGAAGTTTATTTGGAATTCCCGGTTTACAGCATGAACTGGCGTTAAGCTGTCGAGATAAAGTCACGATGAAACAATCGGCCCTTGATGCCGGATTAAAGATTATTCCCTATACCACCTGCCAAGGCTTTGGAGATATTATTTCGGCGTTCGATCGTTGGGAGACGGTTGTTCTCAAACCTCGATGGGGCGCAGGGTCTGCAGGCATTACGATATTGCATTCGAAAGATGACCTGCCTGCTTTAGCTACCAAGCCGGAATTCATACGAAACGTGCATTCAAACCAGTATTACTTAGAGGAATATTGTTCCGGTTCCGTCTACCATGTGGATGTAGTCTATATCAATTCCGGTTCGATTCTGATCTCACCATCACGGTACCTTGTCCCGCCACTGGATTTCGAGAAACAAAACACCGGTTCCGTGATGTTGGATGAGAACGGTGCCGACTATTCCGAGCTGCTCCGACTGACAAAGCAATTAATTGCATCTTTCAACGATCAGACGATTCCGAATGTGATGCATATCGAATTCTATAAGAATGAAACCGGTGATTTCGTATTCGGGGAAATGGCGGCACGCAGAGGAGGCGGTCTCATCAAGCAGGAGCTGGCAGCCGCCTATGGCATAGACCAAAGCAAGGCCAACTTCCTATTGGAACTTGGTCTTGTCGATGCGGATGCGAATATTACGCGATCATCTCAGTATGGCATACTGCTGGAAACCGCTGGATTGAACTGGCCAAAGGAAAAAGAAATCCCGGATTGGGCGGTTTTGGAATCTGTGGGCAAGAAAAAAGGTATCGCTCATAACTCTGTTGATTCTGACAGGAAATTTCTTATTTCCGGCAAGAATGAATCTGAGATTATTCAACGTTCTAATTATCTTATAAATAGTCAATATAATGAGTAAAATTAACTTTTTACAGAGGGACAATTGTAACTAATTCTGCAGCAGGTTCTATATATGACGAATTATTATGTAGAATTGGTAATTCTACTGAATCTAGACTCTTCCGTAAAATAATGATACTAGTATCGCTAGGGATGTTGGGAGCCAGCATTGGCGTCTATACGGGAAGCGCAGCAGGTAGTCTGACTGCATCAAAATGGTCGACATCTCAAGAAACCAGCATGTCTCTTTCAGCAAACTTTTCAGGCACTACCACAATAGAAGATAAGCAAAATGAGGGTGGCCGTCAGGTCACCCCCGAACGTATGCGGAACACACATAAAATCAGCGGCATGCATCCCAGAGGGGCGCGGGAAACAGCAGATTCTCCATTTCGGACCATTCCTCACACAAGTCCACTTCCGGTTCGCGCAGCCACCACAGCTGAATGCCATCCATGATTTCCATGGCTTTGCGCACCACTGGCCGCATGCTGCCGGCCCATGCGCCCAATTGCGGCGGAACCACCCACGGGTATTTCGAGTAGTGTTCCCAGATGTCCTCCATGCGTCCCATGAATTCGTCATGCAATGGGTGATCCGGGTTCAGGGATTCCACCGACAGCACGGTGAACAGCTGCACCATCATGCGGCGGCGCGAGTTGTGTTTCACCAGGTAGCGCAGATACGCGGGAAAATGCGGCGCGGACGGGTCGCTGCCCGGCATGCCCGAAGAGAAGAAGTCCTCCGGCGTGCCGGTCTGCCCGTAGTATTCGTCATATACCAGCGCCAGCATTTTGTCTTTGTTGTCGACGTATCGCAACACGCCTTGTTTGGAGATGCCGACCCTGTCGGCCACGTCTTGGATGGAAATGCCATTGAATCCACGCTCACTGATCAGCTGAACAGCCGCATCCAGCACTTCCGCTCGACGCTCCTGCGGTGATTTTCGGATACGTTTCGAAGTCTCTTCCTCTGCCATGATTCCGAGTCTAATGCACCTTGCGTCGATTGCCGTTGATTGACTGCCTATGGCACGTCATCGTGAGAGGTATCCGCCCGAATCCATCCATGACGCCATACGCGAGTCAGATCCCACGCCTCAAGATTGCCGCCGTTGCGAGGATCCCGCGGCGGTTTCCCTTCGCCACTACCCGGTTTCGCGGAGCGCGCAAGCTGGTAGCTCCAATAGATCTGCCCCGCCGACACGTCCCATGCCGCGCGTTGCAATCGTGACACTTGGCGGTATGCAGCCGATCGGTTTTGGCTGTGTAGGGCCCACTGATTCTCCACGCACCACTCGCCCACCAGCACGGGAATACGACGGGCCGCCGAACGGATGGCGATGCCACTCGCGCCCACCAGCATCCGGTACAGCCATGGCAGTCGCCGCGATCGCAGGTACAGCCGGCGTGCCGGTCCCGAAAACAGCGGATCCTCCATCGCGATGAGATACTGATGGGTGTCGAGCATGACGTTGCGCATGCCAGCACGACGAAACCAACCGCCCCAGCGGAGTAGTCGGAAACCGTCATGGAATACGATCACGGTTTCCGGACGTAGCACGGCGCGTAACCGGGCGTAAGCGTCGCGGTAGAAGCGCTTCAGAAACCGCAGTGAGACATACATGCTACCGGAAGCCTCATGAGAGTCTTTCGCCGTGTTCGACGTGCTATGGAACACCGACCAGCTCACTGGTTCGTTGAGTACTTCGATGCTGTGCAGGGCCGGTTCGTCGCGGTATCGGCGAGCCAATCGCTCCAGCACGTTCAGCGTGTACTCCACCAAGTCCGTATTCTGCGCCCATTTGCACACACCCGTCAGACCGCCGTTGTCGAAACCGTTCTGCGATTCGGGAACGGTATGCAGGTCAATCATAATCTTCAATCCCGTCTCCCGCGCCCAGCGGAACGCGCGGTCGAGGTACGTGATGCAGCCCGGATGCCCGGGCCAGTCGCCGAAGATGAAATACGGTATGGGAATGCGTACGAGGTTGATTCCGTGACCGACGATAATACGGAAATCCTCCAAGGTGATGTAGGTTTCGCGGTGCCGGCGCAGTTCCTCGGCGAGATTCCGTTCGGACCAGAGGGATACGTGCGTGCGGTGCATCCAGATTTCATCGTCTTCGGCGCTGCGGGTGAACGGTTTCGGATCCATCCATTTCTCCAGCACCAGCCAGTTGCCGAGGTTCACGCCGTCGATTCGCTCGTCGATGCCTAGCACCATGCGTCTCACCGCCCTTACGTTCGGGGGTTGCCCGACTTTTCGCTTCCGCCCATCACAACCCATGGCAAAACCCATTCGGCCCAATGGGCCAAGGAACCGCGCGTCATTCGCAACGTTCCTTGGTCCATTGTATGCGCCCCGCGAGCGGCCACGCGGCCGCTCGGAATCGGATCACAGCCGGATCAGGGTCGTTGAATGATCGTGGTGGCCGGCCGGGCGGGATCAGTCGACGGGCTTCGTCTCGTCCGCCTCGTAGTCGAAGAAGTCGAAGTCGGCGGTCTTCTCGTGCAGAGCGGCGTCGGTGACGGCGATGCCGACCATAGTGCCGGTGAATTCGCCGTACTTGCAGTATTCGTCAGAGAAGGTGGTAGTGTCGAAATCCGGGCCAATCTTGGTCCAGTTCTCGCCATCATAACCCCACTCGAACCAAGTACGACGACCTTCGATATTCAAACGGAAATAGATCGGCTTGTCTTCCACAGCAACGCGAGTGTCAAGCATTTCCGTCTTTTCACCGTTTTCGAGACGCACAATCGAAATCGCGCTGCCGCCAAGCGTCTGTGAATAATACTTGCGCAGGAAAATATTATTCATGTTGTCGTAGTAGATGGTCAAGCCAGCGCTGTGCTGGTAGACTTCCGGCTCGAACTCCATCTTCGTGGTGACGGTGGCGTACACGCTGGTGAGTTTGCGTGCGATCAGGCTCGTGCGGTTGAGCGATGCCAACGATTCCTCGCCGCGGATGCGCAGCCAACCGGGGCGTTCCGTCACGTTGGCGAAGGTGGTCGGCATCTGCCGCGGCGAATAATACCAGTTGCCGATCGCGCCGCCGTCGAAGTCGTCGTGCCCGGGAATCTCCGGCATCGGCGCATCCGGCAGATCCGGCTCTTCGACTTCGAGTTTGGCCAGATTGGAGCCGTCCGCCATGCGCAGCCAGCCGTCATTCGTCCATGTCATCTTCTGAATGGCGGTTTCACGGCCAAGCGTACAACGTAATTCCGGCACAAACGGACGGCTGGTCAGGTGCACAAGATATGTCTCGCCGTTCGGCAGATCCACGTAGGAGCCGTGCCCGGACTTCTGCAGCACGGAATCCGGGTTGAAATAGCGCGGCTTCAAATGATCGTCATCAGCACGCTCGTTTGACTCCTTCGGCTGCGAAGTGACGAGCGGACCATTCGGATCCGGCTCATACGGACCCCACACATTGCGGGAACGGCCCATGGTCACGGCATGGTTGTAGCCAGTGCCACCCTCGGCGCACATAATGTAATACCAGCCGTCACGCTTGGTCAGATGCGGAGCCTCAATGCAGCCACGATCAGTAGCGCCACGCCATATACGCTTCGGATAGCCAACCACATGCTTGGTTTCCGGATCATATTCCACACAGCAGATCACGCCCGGCTTCTCATAGCCTTCACGGGTCTCCCACTCCAAGCTGACGATGTACTTCTTGCCATTGTCATCATGTAAAATGGACGCGTCGAAACCAGAAGATGTCAGATATACCGGCTCGCTCCACGGACCTTCAATGCTCTTTGACTTAATCAGATAATTATTCACGTCGAAATAGCGTGCATTCATGGAGTTCATAACGCCGTAAATCACGTAAAACATGTCCTCTTCCTCACAATACGTGAGACATGGAGCCCAAATGCCCTTAGCGCTCGGCAGCTTGGTGAGGTTCGGCTTCGTATCATCAGTAAGCACGTGGGTGAGCAGCTCCCAATGCTTCATATCCTTCGAATGGTAAATCGGAATACCCGGGAACCATTCGAATGTAGAGACAGCAACATAGTAGTCGTCGCCTTTACGGCAGATGGCCGGATCAGGATTGAAGCCTTTGAAGATCGGATTATGCAGCATTGTCGTTCCTTAATGTTCTTGATATCACGCGTTGCTTTGTACGATTCTTGCGTCCGACGGAATCACTTTTGGACGGGGAACCAGTTTTGGGCGATGCAGCGTCCAAGGTCCCATGCGTCCCAGCCGATCCAGCCGGGAGTGTTGACAGTGTCAGTGAGCAGCTTGTAGTTCCAGTAGTAGAAGCCGCTGCCCTTGCTCCATGCGGCGAGCTGGGATTCGGCTAGGCCCCGGTACAGCGAGCGCTTCTGTTCGGCGGTCAGGGTTTCGACCTGAGCCCCTTCCTCGCCGTTGAGCACGCTTTGGCCGCCGTGGGTGTCCACACCGCAGCCGACGGAGTTGAACAGGCACCACTCCCCCACAATCACCGGGAAGTATTCGCTCATCTCGGCGATCATCGGCGCATAGGTATTCCTCACGAAGTCGTCGTAGCCCTCCGCTGTCTGCGGGCAACCCATCGTTTCGGCGGTCATGAGGTATTGGTGGGTATCGAGGACCACGTTCTTAAACTCGGGCGCGAGCTTGCCGTCGGGGCCGCGCATGAAGTCCTTCCACTGTTCGATGTCGAAACCGTCGTGGAACACCACGACTTTGTCGGTCGGCAACGCGCCCTTGTCAGCGTCGCGCAGACGGTGGTAGGCGGTGATGTAGAAGTTCTTGAGCCAGTCGAATGCGATCGGGCCGGTGCCTTCGGCGAGTTCCGGATCGACCGCCTTGTAGCGTTCGGTCACGTTCGCCATCGGCCAGCAGGTGGTGGTGTTCGGCTCGTTGATGATTTCGATGCCCATCAGCGCCCGACGATGGCCGTACCGCTTGGAGAGGCGTTCGAGCACGGACAGCACGAATTCGACTTCGTCGGGCAGCTGCGCCCACTTGCACACGCCGGAGATGCCGCCGTTGTCGAAGCCGTTTTGGCTCATCGGTGCGGTGTGCAGATCGATAAGGATGGTCAGGCCGTATTTCTCGGCCCAGTTGAAGGCCTTGTCGAGTTCGTCGATGCAGCCGATGAACGGCGCGCGGTCGCCGAAGATGAAGTACGGCACGGGGATGCGCACGGAGTTCAGTCCCCACGATTTGATGGTGGCGAAGTCGCGCTCGTTGATGTATTCGGCGCGGTGGGTCCTGATACGGGCCTCGTAGACGGCCGGATCAAGTTGCGTCGGCAGATAGTATTCGTCATCGGCAGTGGTTCCATCGAATAATGCCGGGTTCATCCACTTTTCCAGAACCAGCCAGTTACCCAGGTTCACGCCCTTGATGTAATTAAGGTCCATATGCACTCCTTCGTACGCTTTCAATCATATTTTTTATTACTTAGTAATTACTAAGTTAGATGATAGTACATTTTTCTCCTCCCCGCAACTCGTCTCGGACATCTCTCCGAACCGCTGTCGCACTATTTCGCATAAAGCACCCTTTGCGAAAATCGTGGGACCGACAATCAAAATCGTGCAGCAATTTCACAGAATCATGCGATTAATCATAAGAAAAAAGCCTCTTTCTTGCGGGAAGAAAGAGGCAACCTGCAGCCGGAGAGACGATTACTGCTTATCGCTGGCGAATCGTTACGTGCAAGGCACTCACCGAGGCAGCGGGCAACGTTACCGTCAGCTCGGCACCGCCGGCAGATTCGTGCACGCTCACGGCACTATCCACGTCCACGGCATGAGTGCGCACCAGATCCGAATGCTCCACTGTGTTGCAATCATGCGGATCTTCGGAAGCAAGCGTTTCCATCGAATCAACCTGAGCGCCGCACGGCAAATGCAGCCGCACTTCGGCACCATCGTTCATATGCGCATTGGTGAGATTAATCAGCAGCTGCGTGCCATCCTCATTACGTGACGCAAACGTATACACGGCAGAATCCTCGGAATCGTTACGCGCCACATCAAGTGCGGTCATGCCACGATGCGCCTTATACATCATGAACACATCGTAGTTAGGCGTAAGGATGGTCCGATCGCCTTCAGTCAAGATCAGTGAGTTAAGCACATTGATGGTCTGCGCGTTACACGCCATGGTCACCTTGTCGCAATTACGCTGCAGCAGATCCAACGTAAGCGCGGTGGTGATGGCGTCACGCATGGTCACCTGCTGCTTGAGCGCAGGGCGTGCGAAGAATGCGGTCTTGTGCCAATTGCCCCATTCGCCGATGATTAGATCGACATGCGCGAGCTTGGAATCCATAGCCACCTCCGGCTCATGAATAAGCGCCAGGCCGTCATTCATCAAACGCCACTGATCACGCAGAATATCTTCAAGTTCGAGGCATCCCTCAATCACCGCATTCCAGCCGTCTTCATCGAACCGGGTGGGAGTGTCGGCATCGTTATCCACGTTCCAATTGTAGAAGTGCAGATCATAGCCGTCGATATTCGGCTGACGATATTCGGCAAGACCGCGGAAGAAATCCTGGGTCCACTGCACGCGTTCGCGCGGCTTGTTGCCGTCGGGACCGCTCGCAATAGCATACATTGGGGTCGGCGCGAACACATCGGTGGTGAAGCTCGGCATGGCGGATGCGAACCTGCGGTATTCATTGAGGTAGGTCCGCGGAGTCATGGTACCGCCGCCAGCCCACACTTCGTTGCCGATCCCCCAATATTTCACCCCGTAAGGTGCCTTATGGCCGTTAGCCTCACGTTCCTTGGCAAGATCAGTGGGCTGCGCACGATTGCAGTACTCCATCCAATCCTTCATTTCGGCGACCGTGCCGGAAAGCATGTTGATATTGATCCACGGTTCAGCGCCGAGCATTTCACACAAACGCAGGAATTCGTCGGTGCCGAAGCTGTGATCGTCCAGCTCATAGGTGGCGAAATTCTCGTTGAAAGTGGTTTTACGTTCGCTTTGCGGGCCCACACCGTCACGCCAATGGTAGGTATCCGCATAGCATCCGCCCGGCCAGCGAATAACCGGCGGCCTCAATGCACGCAAAGCATCCAATGTGGCCTTGCGGTAGCCACGCTCGTTTTCGATCGGGGAATCCTCTCCCACCCATAGACCTTCATCAATGCATTCGCCAAGGAATTCAATGAATTGGCCATGCAGTTTCGGATCGATACGACCAATCGTACTGTTCGGGTCAATGCAGACAACCATGGTTTGCTCCTTTTGCCGTAGTGCTCACATCTGCAACGTTCGTAATTCGTATGGTTCTTGTAGTTATTGTGCCGCACAATATATGCGAAATGGCCGAAGATTCCAGGAGAGATGATGAAAGAATCTCCGGCCAAGTTATTTCGAAAAGCGCCGACGCTACTTCACCTTTTTAATCATCAGAATGAAGATGCAGGCGAGCGCCACCATAACGATTGCCGTCGGGAACACCAGTCCGTACGAGCCGGTAGCTATCACAATGGCGGAGGTGACAATCGGGCCGACCATCTGACCGAGAGTAGTGGCAATGTTCAAAATGCCCAAATCCTTCCCGGCCTCTTCTTCATTCGGCAGAACGTCAACATTGAGCGCCTGATCGACGGAACCGTACATGCCGTAGCCGAAGCCACCGATGGCGGAGAAGAGAATCATGCCCAACGCGTTGTGCATGAGCCATGGCAGAGCATAACCGATGGCGAGCAGCACGCTTGCGGCCACAACCGGAATCTTACGGCGACCGATTTTGTCGGAAATCGGACCTGCGGAAAGCGCGGAAATCAGGGAGACAACCATCAGCACCAAGCTCATGGTGGAAATGGTGGCCGCGGAATCTTCAACACTTTGACCAATGTAGTCCTGCAGAATATACAGCTGGTAGTTGAGAATCATGTAGTAGCTGAACAGCAACAGGGAACGGCCGATAAATGCCAGCCAGAAGTCGCGAGCGCCTTTGGTCGGCGGACGGAAGCTCATGATAATACCCTTGAAATCAACCTTTTCCTTAGGCATATCCTTGCTGGACTTTTCCTTCGGCCAGAAGACCACGGCAAGCACACCGGAAAGACCCATAGCCACACCGGACGCGATGAAGCCCGGGAGCTGCAGGGTGATGAACTGCGCACCAACAATCTGACCAAGAGCAGAACCGAACAACGTACCTGCAGAGATAAATGCGGACATGGTGCCGCGCATATCTTCAGGAATACGGTCAGACAAAGATGCGATGACCGGTGCGATCATCATGTTCAGACCGACCATGGAAATGCAGTAGCTGATGCCAATGCTCACACCGTCCGGCAGAATGCCGATGAGGAACAGCGAAATGCCCGCAACAATGCCGCCCGATGCGATCCATGGCGTACGACGTCCGAAGATCGAGCGCGTACGGTCAGACATGTTGCCAACCACGAGGTTGGAAATCAGCGAGGCCAATGCCGTGGCTGAATTCAGCACGCCGAAAATGGCGTCTTTGCTGTCGGGCGCGATATCAGCCAAACGCTGCGGCAGCAGCACTGCAGCAACGATCTGCAACGCCAGCATCCATGCGAATGAGAACACGAAGAACGCTACGCAGAAACGCGTTTTGTCGATTTTGGAAAGCTCGTTGGCATGTTCCGCAGGCCGTGCGTCAGTCATGCTTGTCTCCTTATCTTTATCTTTCTTTTTCAAAGTCAGCCCTCTACGTTTTTGCCGAATCTTCAATGATCATGCAAACAACAGGCAAGAGAGGCGTTGTGTTGAAGTCAACTCTCATCGGCTTCGTCAGTTATCTTATATCTTAAAGATATAAGATAACAAATCGGCGTGTCGAACAACGACCTACTTTCAAGCACAGCAATCAACCGCATAACCGCAATATCGAAACCACATGAAAACGCATGTGGACAGCGGCAATAGTATTCTTCAAATCAGTATGGAATCACAGGAAAACACATCAGCAAACAGCATCAAGAGCCGTCCAATCAACCAAAGAAAACGACTCTCCCCAGCGCAGCGACGCAAACAAATCACACAAGAAGCGGTAACCCTAATCACGCAATACGGGTCATACGGCTTCCCCATGCAAGCATTAGCCGATGCAGTTGGCATGACCCTGCCCGGACTCAACCATTACGTCAAAAACCGAGAAGAATTACTCTCATTGGTCATCGAAACGTTCTACGACTCCGAAGAAGAAGGCAATGCCCACACGGCATTGGGCGCAGCCATCAGCCACTGCGACCAAACAGATTCAGCAACCAAAGAACGCCGACATCTGCCCGGCGCATTGCACGAAACCGTGCGCCTCAACGCCAAACGTCCCGAACTTGTCGCACTGTTCATGCGCCTCGCCATCGAAGCGTCCGATCCAGAACACCCAGCCCACAAGTTCTACCAGAACAGACACAGTTCGATTTTGATCGACATGACCAGCGTGGACTGGGAACTACCGGAAGAATACCGCGATCCAGAACGCCTGCATGACCTCATCGTCACCGCGTTCTTTGCCATGGACGGCGTGCAAATCCAGTCGTTAACCAATCCCAGCGAATCCATGATGCAACTATGGGAACGCGCAGAACACATCCTATTCCCCTCCCCCACATGGGACGGCTACCGCTGAACAGAGCGCAAACAAGCAAAGACACCGCAAACGCAAAAAGGCGTTTGCCTGCGGCGACCGGTAACCGATCACCATAGGCAAACGCCCCGCAACACAACACCGGCTTGCGAAGATGGCAGGAAGAGAAGGGAAACTTGCCATCCGGCATTCAACAAACCTCTGCCACAACCAAGCCGACGCGTTACGCACACATTCGCATCAGCCAGGCAGCTCCCGTCAGTCCAGCACAAACGTGTTGAACGAACGCGGAGCAAGCGTCACCTTGATACCGCGATCGGCATTGCAAGGATCGGCAAATTCAAACGGACGCTCCTCTTCGAGAGCGTTCTGGGCCACCACCACAATGGTGCCATCCGGATTACGGAACGCAATAGCCATCGAATTGAAATGACCCGTAGTGCCAAGCACATGCGCACCCGGCTTGACGAAATGCGAGAAATGACGCATCACATAATATTCCGGATTACGGCGAACCTCATGCGTATCCGCAGTAATGGTGAACAGTGAATTCTGCCACCACCCCCACGTAGAATCCTGATCGTCAAGAATCATATTCCAATAAGTGTAAGCAGTCGCGCCATTACGCAAATAATGGTTGATCAAGTGGAAAATATACTCCGCATATTCCCACGTATTATCACCCATACCGCATTCGGATTCAGACTGAATCAGCTCGATTTCAGGCCAGGATTCATGCGTACGCGCAATACAGTTCTGGCCGGCCCACTGGTAAGCGATGCCCTTGATGTACTTGCGAGCGCCATCGTCGAACAGAATATTGTCGACAAAACGGTTGTAATTATTCAGCTTCATGCCGTAGCCGCCGGTCCACGCCATATCTTCCGGACCATTCAGCGTACCCAGCCAAATATCGGTGTCAAGACCAGCTTCGTCAAAAGCAGGTCCAAGATAATCGCGGATGAACACCTTGAGCGCTTCGGAATCCCACAATGCACTCGGGAACTTCTGATCGGCAAACACCTCATTCTGCACATGCAGCTGATTCACGGTAATGCCATGCTCGGCATAAGCTTGAATGTACTTGACGAAATACTTCGCATATGCCTTAAGATTCTCAGGAGTCTGCACCAAACGACCATAGTTATAAGCCTTCGGACGCTTCATCCATGTCGGCGGGCTCCACGGGCTGGAGAACAGTTGCATGTTCGGCTGCCATTCCTGCGCGCGATGAATATACGGAATCAGCGTCCGCTCATCATGCTCGACGGAGAAATGCTCCATCTCATAATCGCCGTCGGTCTCGTTATAGCTATACCAATGATCGGCGAAATCATTGGCACCGACCGGCGCACGATTGAAGGTGAAGTTCATCTCATCCGGGCTGAACAGTTCCTTGATGATCTGATCACGTTCCTCTTCAGTAACCGTCTGCAGAGGAAGCCAGCCAAGCTCGTTGAAGCAGCCGCCGAAGCCACGCAATGCCTGATATTCATTGCCATCAAGCTGCAGATCGGAAGCGGAAGTGGCATGCGTGGATTCAATTTCGGATGATTTGTCGGCAAGCTTGTTGTCTTGCGTTGTCGCGATCCAAGTAGTCATGGAAAGTCCTTAGTATTGTCGCTGATTCTTTGGATTTATATTTATTCGTTTTTTGAGTTGTTTTTATTTGATTATTGGGATTTAGTTATCGATATTTAGTTTTTGAGATTGAATTATTGAGATTGAATTATCGGCAACGCAATTTCATTTCAGTAAGTGCAAAAACCGCAGGATGCCGCGATAATCTATTCACAACACGCTCCAGGCCGCTCTAGCCAAGTCTTTACGGTCTTAAACAGATTATCGCGGCATCCTGCTCGTAACGCTATGACGTTACGTTTGCACTGTTATTTAGTTTTGCATTGTTGTTCAGTTTTGGAAAAACTTCCTATTCCCTCTCTCCCTCTCCTCTCTCGAAATTGAGGGGAGGGGGAGGAGGTGGGGTTACTTGACCTTCTTGATGGCCATGATGAAGAAGCAGCCGATGATGGCCAAGGCGATGGCGGTCGGGAAGGCGAAGTTGTAGCCGAGGGACACCACGATGGTGGACATGATGACCGGGCCGCACATCTGACCAAGGGTGGTGCCCATGTTCAGAATGCCCAGATCCTTGCCAGCCTCTTCCTTGTTCGGCAGCACATCAACGAGCAGAGCCTGATCGACCGCGGAGTAGACAGCGTAGCCGAGGCCAGCGATGCCAGCGAACAGGTACATGCCCAGGGTGGACGGGATCAGCCACGGCATGGCAATACCGATAGCGAAGAGCACGGAAGCCACGACAACCGGAACCTTACGACGGCCGATGAAATCGGAAACCGGGCCGGAGATGAAGGAGCCGACCAGAGACATGACCATCATGATCATGGAAACGACGGACACGGTGACAGCGGATTCCTTGACGGACTGACCAATGTAGTTCTGGATGATGTAGAGCTGGTAGACGTTGATCATCTGGTAGCTCATGATCATGCAGAAACGGCCGGCGAAAGCCTTGTAGAAGTCGTGGGCGCCAGCGAACTTCGGCGGACGGAAGGATACGAGGACGTCCTTGAAGGAGCCCTCTTCCTTCGGCAGGAAGTCAGCGGACTGTTCCTTCGGCAGGATGATCACGGCGACGATGCCGCCGAGGAACATGAGCACGCCCGCGACAGCGAAGCCGGCAGTCAGGTTTTCGATGAAGAATGCGCCGATCATGGTACCGATCGGAGCACCGATGGTGGAGCCTGCGCCATAGAAGGCGGACATGGTGCCGCGGATGCCAGACGGCACGCGGTCAGACAGCACGGCGACCAGCGGGGCGATCATGCAGTTGAGGCCGAACATGCAGGCGCAGTAGAAGATGGTGAGCAGCACGGCGTTATGCGTGGTGCCGGTCAGGAACAGGGTGACGCCACCGAGCACCGCGCCGAAAACGATCCACGGAGTACGACGACCGAACCTGGAGCGGGAACGATCGGAGAAGTTGCCGAACATCAGGTTGGCAACCAAGGATGCCACCGCGGTGAACGCATTGACGATGCCAACGAGAGCATCCGGATCAGCGCCTTCGATGGTCTTGTAGTGCATCGGCAGCAGCACGGCGGAGACGATGCCGAGACCCGACATCCACAACACGCCGAACAGCAGGAAGCCCGCACCGAAACGGATGGTGTTGACCTTGCTCAGTGGCTTGCCGGTTTCAGGAGACAGCTGCGGATCCTTGTCTGCAGCGGCGATGTTGGCGTTATAACACACCAAACGCTCCTCTTTGTTTGCGATTGCTTCACTCATGAAACCCTCTCCTTCGATTCATGTTTCAGTAGTGTTTTCTGTGATATTCCTGTTTTCCGATAGGGCTTCTCTGCCCAGCCAGCTAACTACCATTTGGTAACTAGCCGGTTTTCGTCATAGATGCCCTTTCGAAAGAACGCAAGTCAGACGCGAATTTTTCCGACGGCAGCGTTTTCAAATAGCAATCCACAACGATTCGCCCCATACAGCAACTTCAGTTTTTATTACTTAGTAACTGCTTAGTTAAAGCATATTACAATCTCTTGTATCTGTCATTTGCCGGCGTGTCCCAACGTTTCCAACACACTTCCTCTCCCCCTTCTTGTAACTTAGTAAGCACAAGAGAGGAGAACGCATGCGTCGCCACATCGAAAGCAAAACCAAGAAACGAATGAGCGCAGAAGACCGCAAGAAAGCGATTCTCGAAACCACGGTCTCTTTCATCTCACAATTCGGATTCTGGGGATTTACCATTCGCGACGTGGCACAAGCTCAGAACATCACCGAAGCAGGACTCCTTTACTACTTCAAATCCAAAGAACAACTCCTTGAAGCGACACTCAAATACGCCGATCGCACTAACCAAATCGCCATTGCAGAGCATCTTGGCGTCGAAGGCGTGACCGGCGAAGTCTTGCAAGACGGCATCGCATACCATTGCGATCTCGGACTCAAGGCCATCTCCACGGGAACCGTGGAAACCAACGCAGGCCGACCCGAAATGGTTCGCCTCTACACCCTGCTCGAAAGCGAGGCCCTAAGCAAAGACCATCCGGTGCACGAGTATTTCGAACAGCGCGAAATCAATCTGCTGAAGGAATACACGTTCGCAGCCAAACGAGATGGCGTCGCCGATCCGGAACGCACCGCACTGCAGGTGCTATCCGCCATGGAAGGCTTGCAATTGCGGTGGCTCAACGGATCTCACGATATCGATTTCGTTGGAGAATGGAAGGCCCTGATCGACCTTCTCATTCCCTAAACGTTCTCTTCTCGAGTTCTCTTATCGCAGATTTCAGCCGGCGATCACCGCAACATTCCAGCGGCCAATCGTCAACGGATCACCCTGCTTAACGGCTGCACCTTCCTTCAGCACGACTTCAGCATTTGCAACCTCATCAATACTGCCGTCGGTGGCGATGACGACCGGAGCGACCACTACTTCACCCGCAATCGGGCTTGCAACAGTAACTTCGTCGGCGGAATAGTTGAGCAAATACGTCACGTTCTCGCCGAGGGCATTCACACCCTGGCGAACCGCGACCTGTCCCGCGAGCGCGGTTCCAGCGCCCTCGACGCCGGCATGCTCCACAGCCTCTCGCATAACCGCACGAATGGAATCGGCGTCAAGCAGTGTGGCGACCCACTCGGCATCGCCCTTGCCGAATGCGTGACGGGTGACTGCGGCGTAATCCTTCCAAGCGTAGTGTCCATAAGATGCGAGCACCTCAGTATCGGCGTCGGCGTTCAACAGTTCGATCAGCGACTGAGCATCGGTGGACGCGGTTTCGGCGAGCGCACCTGCGAATTCCACGGAAACGTGGCCGTTTGGGCGGGTGAACTGGTTGTACGTCATGCCGAACACGTCGGTGAGATTGTGCGGCGCGCGGTCGTGCCATACGGTCACCTCGTCGTCGGTCACGAAGGAGCGCATGGTGGAGACGAGGTGTCCGCCGTTGGAGACGAATTCACGCAGGCGATCGGTCGTTTCCTGCGGAGCACAGTACAGCGCCGGGGTCACAATCATCTCGTATGAGGCCAAACGCTCGGCGGGAGCGTCGGAGGGGATGAAATCGCATTCCACGTTGAGCTCGAACAGCGCGTCGTAGACATTGCGCACCACGTCGTTGTATTTGAGGGTGCCGCCGAATGGGAAGCCGGCTTCGATGAGGAACCAGTCGAGCGCGGTCAGCGATTCGTTGCTGACCATGATAGCTACCTTGTTGTGCTTCTTCAGGTGGACGAGCCGCTCCCCCACTTCCGGTTTGGCAATCTCGCGACCGAATACGCCGGCTTCGCGGTACGTGGGGTTCGGTTCGAGGTCGTGGCTCAGCAGGCCCTTCCAATATGTTTCAAAGGAATTATGGATGGAGTGCCAGTGCCAGTATTCCACCATGTCGGCGCCGGAGGCGAGATGGGAGTAGGCCTGCAGGCGCAGCTGGCCGGGGAATGGCACCCAGCCGTGCTGGCCTTGGGCCTCGGTTTCGAGCACCAGGTAGTTCTGGCCGTTCTTGGTGGAGCGGGTCATGTCGCCGCCGAAGGCGATCTCCTTGCCGGTCAGGTCGTCTTCGGTCGGGTGGTAGATGTCCACGCCGGTGATGTCCACCGCGGTCGCGGCCTTGAAGTGGTCGACGGCCGGCTGCACGCCGTAGGAGTATCCGCGCCATTCGAAATCGAAGTTGTGGGTGATGAACTGGTCGTCATGCGCGTATTCGCGCACGATGTCGGCCTGCCACTGCAGGAAGGCGCGCACCTGATCGCGGCGGAACTTGTCGAATTCGCCGCCCAGGGACTCGTTGATGGTGGCGGTCACGTCCGGGAAGTCCTCCCAGGAGTCGATGCGGTTGGACCAGTAGTCGAGGCCGAAGTGGTGGTTGAGCTCGTTCAGATCGCCGTGGAACTTCTCGCGCAGATACTTGACGAACAGGCGCTGCATGTCCTCGGAGACGGAATCGTAGTATTTCGTCTCGTTGTCCACCTGGTAGCCGATGACGGCCGGATGGTCGGCGACGTGGGAGATGAGCTTGCGGATCACACGTTCGCCGTAGAAGCGGTAGGTGGCGTTGACGATGTCCATGATCTGGCGCGCGCCATACTTGCCCTGTCCGTTCGGCGTGACCGCGAGCACGCTCGGGTCGAGCTTGACGAGCCAGCTGGGCACCGCGTAGGTCGGCGTGCCGACGATGACATCGATGCCGGCACGCTGCGCGGCGTCGAGCGCACGGTCCACATAGGTGAAGTCGAATACACCCGGTTGCGGTTCGCAGGTGCTCCACGTGGATTCGGCGATGCGGATGACGTTCAGCCCCGCGTCCTTCATCATTTTCATATCCTCATCGATGCGGTCGATGCCTTTCATCATGAGGTATTCGTCATAGTATGCTGCGCCAAAAAGGATGAGGTCCACTTCGTTGCGACTCATGGTTTTCTTGTTCCTTACGTCTTCGCTGACTACGGTCGAGATTTTTATCTAACAAGTATTAGATATAAGAAATATATTATCTGCCCGCACATATGTCAAGAGGCTTGGAAATAAGGCGTGTCTTACCTAATAAACATTAGATATACGACCAGCCGCTACTTTTTACCGGTATCCGTCCCATACCGGAGAGGGAAAAATCAACCGTTCGAAGGCGAGCCATTCGTCATACAGGTCGATCGGCGGTTTGCGCATCCACCGCAGCTGGATACCGTCCATCGCCTCGATGCATTGCCGTACGATCGGCCGCATATTATCCCATCCGCCGACTTCCGGAGGCAGTTTCCATGCGAACTTTGAGTAATGCTCCCACGTCAGATCCGGTCGGTTTTCGAAATACTCGTGCAGTGGATGGTCCGCGTTGAACGATTCGGTTTCCAAAACCATGTACAGCTGCAGCAGACTGCGGCGTTGCGCATTGTAGCGGACCAGAAACCGCAGATATGCGGGAAACAGCATGCCGTCAGAATCGCTGCCGGGCAATCCCGACTTGGCGAAGTCGGCGGGTGTGCCCTGCTGGTCGTAGCTATCGGTGACCAGCAGCGACAACAACCGCTCCTTGTTGCCGATGTAGTGCAGCAGTCCGGGCTGGCTCATGCCGATGGCGTCGGCGATGTCCTTGAGCGACGTGCCGTAGTACCCCTTCTCGCCAATCAGCTTACCCGCCGCCGCGATGATTTCGCGTTTGCGCTCTTCGGGCGATTTACGAACCCGCTTTTTCCCCTCGGTAACCATATGGAACAGCGTACCATCGGACGGGCCCTCGGCCGGTCACGCCTGGAAGACGTCCGGATGCTTCGGGTCGCCCGGTTCGTCGGCGAGCACACCCTCAAGGCCGAGAAACTCCTGCCAGAATTCCAACGAATTGCCGTATGGGATGGCCTGGCTTCCGCGCGCCTGCAGGTTCGCCTTGGCCTCGAACACGTCCTCCTCGCGGATGCCGTCGAAGTAGCTTTCCAGTCGGTCGAGATTCGTCGGATCGTAGAACAGCGAGCCGATGATTTCAGTAAGCCGCTCGGCGCGGGCCACCGGCAGCGAATCCCAGTGGCGGAATTCGATGAAGTTCTTCAAACGCACGTCGTTGAAGTGCGTGGAGATCACATGGTTGATCTCGTACGCGTTGAGCTCGCGGTCCGGGTACACGTCGTTCGCGTTCTCGTAGAACGCCGGATGGTGCAGATCGGTGCCGGGCACCGCCAGCGCTTCGGGCGTGTGCGTCAGGTCGGCGAACATCATCGGCGTGGACAGCACGTCCACCGCGTAATCCTCCCAACCGAAACGCGGATCGAACAGGCCAGGAATGACGTTCGTGCGCTGGAAATCGAGATAATCCCACATGCGCTGGCGTAGCAGCGGATAAGGATTCTCCCCACCTTCGAAATACGGAGTGTTACGGAAGAACCATGCCAGAATCGGGCCGATCACCGTGCCCAACCGCAGTTTGGCGATCGCGTCCTGTTCCGAAACGTAGTCGATGCTGACCTGTGTCGAAGCGGAGCAACGCATCATGCACGGACCGAACTGTCCGACACGTCCCAGGTAGGCGGTCATCGCCTTGTATCGGTCCTTCGGATTGACGGGAATGTCGGCGTAACTGGATTTCGGTTGGTAACCATAGTTGACGAGTCGGAAACCAAGTTCTTCGAGGATGGGGTCGACTTCGCGGCGGAACGCGCCGTACAATGTGGCGAGCTCCTCCGGCTTGTGCAGGATGCCGATGGACGTTTCCAACTGTCCGCCCGGTTCCAAAGATACGGAGATGCCGTCACGGGCGAGTCCGACCAGTCGCCCGTTTTCCCAGTATTCCTTGTTTTCGTCGTAATACGGGCGGATGCGGTTGAGCAACGCTTCAATGCCGTTGCTTTCGTAGTAGGTCACCGCGGTATCGTCGCTGTTATGTACCGGCAGGTGTTCGATTTCCACGCCAAAACCGCCGGTGCCGCGCTGTTGGCAGCCGGATTCGAAGAATTTGATAAGGCTTTCCACATGCTTCGGATTCGGCTCGGTCAGCAGGTGCGCGTACGTAATCTTTGGCGTTGTCATAGTGGCCATCCTAACGAAAAGCGCCATTCGCAACGCAGGCTACGCTATACGGAAAATCGATAACCGACCATCATTCCCCATCGATTTGGCTGGCGATTTGAATGCCGATTCGACGACCATCGATTTTACGATCGCCGAATCAGCCGTCGATTTGGCGGCTCAGATACCGTCGAACCGACGTCGGAAAGTTTCCCAACGTCGGTTCGACGGAAATAAGAATGGCGATTCAAGCGGCCTTCTCGCTGTTGCGCGCCTCTTCGGCTGCGCGGTGCGCCTTCTTGGCAGCGGAGATCATCAGTTTGATGCGGTTGAGCTGGTTGGCTTCCGAAGCGCCCGGATCGTAATCGATGGACACGATGTTGGCTTCCGGATGCAGTCGGCGGATCTTGCCGAACATGCCTCGGCCTGTCACGTGGTTCGGCAGGCAGGCGAACGGCTGCGCGCACACCACGTTCGGGCATCCCGATTCGATGAGTTCCAGGATTTCCGCGGTCAGCAGCCAGCCTTCGCCGGCCTGCACGCCCACGGACGTGACCTCGTCGGCCTTCTTGACCAGTTCAGGCATCGGCAGATCCTGCGAGAACTTGCCGTGAGCCAGATCGATCGCCTCGCGTACCGGAGCGTTGTACAGGTCGAGGCCCTTGCGCATCAGCGCATAGCCGATCTTGCTGCCGCCCATGCCGAGGTAATGCTCGTTCCAGTCGGAAATGTACGGTCGGGTGGTCATGAATTCCATGATGCCCGGCACCACGGCCTCGCAATCCTGCGATTCGATGACGTCGACCACATGGTTGTTGGCGTCCGGCTGGTACTTGACGAGGATCTCGCCGACCACGCCGACGCGCACCTTGCGCGGCTCGTCCTTCAACGGCAACGAGTCGAACGACTTGACGATTTCCTTGACGAGCGTCGGATACGGCAGGTATCCCTTGCCGATGAACTTGCGCGCCGTCTTGGAACGACCGTGGTTTTCGAGCGTCTCGCGCACGATGGTGTCCCACGTTTCGTACAGCTTGTTCGCGCTGCCGGGGGTCACTTCGTACGGGCGCACGCGGTACAGGCATTTCATCAGCAGGTCGCCGATGATAAGCGCCTTGACTGCACGGTGCAGCAGCGCCGGCGTTGCGGTGAAGCCCGGGTTGTCCTCGATGCCCTGCGTGGAGATGGCGATCACCGGAATCTGCGGATAACCGGCGTCCACCAGCGCCTTGCGGATCAGGCCGAAGTAGTTGGTGGCACGGCACATGCCGCCGGTCTGCGTGATCGCAAGCGCGGTGTGGTCCGGATCGTATTTGCCTTCCAGAATCGCGTCCACGAGCTGGCCGATGACCATGATGGCCGGATAGCAGGCGTCGTTGTTGACGTATTTGAGGCCAGTTTCCACGTCCTCACGGCTGGCGTGCTCCAGAATGTCGAACTTGTAGCCGCCGGAGCGGATGACGGATTCCACCAGAGAGAAGTGGATCGGGCTCATCTGCGGGGCCACGATGGTGTAGTCCTTCATGTTCTTGCCGAACGGGATGCGGTTCGCATACTTGGACAGGGTCGCCGAGTTGTGTGCGGACGCGCCCTTGCCATTTGTCTGCGTTTTGGCGGTTTCTTGCGATTCGCCCTTGCCGTTTTCCGCCGCGCGCTTGGATGCGGCCGTGACGGCTTCGGTGAGTTTCGGATTGGCTTTCATGACGGTGTCGAGCATGACCTGGCGACCGGGGGTCGGCGCTTCGGTGCCGGTCTTGCGGAATCCGTCGTTCTTCTTGTTGCGTTCACGCTCTTCGACGGCGGCCTTGAGCGAGCGCAGACGGATTTTCGCCGCGCCCAGGTTGGAGACCTCGTCGATTTTCAGCATGGTGTACACGTCGGCCTTGTCCGCCAGGATCTCGGACACCTGGTCGGTGGTGATGGCGTCGAGGCCGCAGCCGAAGGAGTTGAGCTGCACGAGCTCGAGTCCCGGATAGGAGGCCACGAAATGGGCCGCCGCGTACAGACGCGCATGGTAGGCCCACTGGTTGGTGACGCGCAATGGCATCTTGGTGACCTTGCGGTCGTCGACGTGGCGGAAGCCGTTCGCGTTCTTCTTGCGGGGATCCTCTTCGCCTTCGGCGAGGAATTCGCTCAGGTTGAGCTTCTCCCCCGGCTGCAGTTCGCAGATGGAGTCTTCGGACAGCACCACCATGCCGAGCGCGCAGATGGTTTCCGGAATGCCGTGGTTGATTTCCGGGTCGACGTGGTATGGGCGGCCGGCGAGCACGATGCCCTTGCAGTCGTGTTCCTTCATGTAGGCGAGGGCCTTGAGGCCTTCCATCTGCACGTCGTGCTTGAACACTTCGTTTTCGGCGTAGGCGGCCTTGACCGCGGTTTCGGCTTCCTCGCGGGTCACGTTGGCCCAGGCGAATTCCTCGACGATGCGGTCCACCATGAGCTCATGGTTGGCCATGTTGAAGTACGGGCGCATGTAGCGCACGCCTTCCTCACGCAGTTCGGGCATGTTCGCGCCGATGACCACCGGATAGTTGGCCACGACCGGGCAGTTGTAGTGGTTGTCGGTGTTGGGAACGAAGTTCTCCTCATAGCTCACGCACGGGTAGAAGATCGTCTTGATGCCCTTGTTGAGCAGCCACTTGATGTGGCCGTGCACGAGTTTGGCCGGGTAGCAGATGTTTTCGGAGGCGATCGATTCGATGCCGGTTTCGAACAGTTCGTGCGAGCTGCGGCCGGAGATCATCACCTTGAAGCCGAGCGAGGTGAGCAGCGTGAACCAGAACGGGTAGTTCTCGTACATGTTGAGCACGCGTGGAATGCCGATTTCGCCGCGGGTGGCCTTCTTGTCGGTCAGACGACGGTAGGCGAAGCAACGCTTGTATTTGTAGTCGTACAGGTTGGGCCTGTCGGAACGCTGCTTCTTGGAATCGCCGCCGCGTTCGCAACGGTTGCCGGTCACGTAGCGGGAGCCGTCCTGGAATGTGGTGATGGTGAGCTTGCAGTGGTTCTGGCACAGCTTGCACACGTCACGTTCGGACGTCATGGACAGGTTGTCGAGGTCGCTGCCGGACACGATGCTGGATGCGGTATGCGTGACGCCTGCGATATCGACCGTCTTCGCACCTTCCGTAGCGGCCGAATCGCCGTCGTCGAGACCGTCGGCCACGTCGGAATAGTGCATGCGTGCGGTCAACGCGGCGCCGTACGCGCCCATCAGGCCGGCGATGTTCGGTCGGGTCACCTCGCGTTCGGTGAGCAGTTCGAAGGCGCGCAGCACGGCGTCGTTGAGGAACGTGCCGCCCTGCACCACCACGGTGTCGCCCAGCTCGCCGGAATCGCGCAGCTTGATCACCTTGTACAGCGCGTTGCGCACCACGGAATAGCACAGGCCGGCCGCGATGTCCTCCATCGAGGCGCCTTCCTTCTGAGCCTGCTTGACGGAGGAGTTCATGAACACGGTGCAGCGCGATCCCAGATCGACCGGATGCGTGGAGTTGAGCGCGGCCCGCGTGAATTCCTCAATCGTCAGTCCCATGGACTGCGCGAACGTCTGCAGGAACGAGCCGCAGCCGGACGAGCATGCCTCGTTGACGGCGATCGAATCGATCACGCCGTCGGAAATCGCCAGATACTTCATGTCCTGGCCGCCGATGTCGATGACGGCGGTGACGCCAGGTGAAACCATTTCCGCGCCACGATAGTGCGCCATGGTCTCCACCACGCCCTCGTCCAGGTGCAGGCCGGTGGTGATGAGGCCTTCGCCGTAGCCGGTGGCGCAGGATCGGGCGATCCACGCATCTTCCGGCAGCTGGCTTTGGATCTGCTTGACGATGTTGACGGCGGCCGTCAGCGGGCTGCCTTCGTTGGTGGCGTACGACGACCATACGATTTCGCGGTCGTCGTTGACGAGCGTCGCTTTGATGGTGGTCGAGCCCGCGTCGATGCCGAGGAAGTGCGGGCCTTGCGCGCCATCCAAAGTGCCGATGTGCACGTGCTCGCGATGATGGCGATTGTTGAACGCCTCGCGATCCGCTTCGGTCGGGAACAGCGGAGGCATGGTGGGGGTGTTGGCCGGCAGATTCTTCAGATCTTCAAGGCTTTTCAGAATATCGGCGCAGGTGCGTGCTTCGAAATGCTGGCCTTCCTCGAGTTGGTCCGGTTCGCCGGCGAGCAGCGCGGAGCCGAACGCCACGTACAGGTGCGCGTCGGTCGGCACGATGAATTCGTCGACTTTGCCTTCGAGCGCGCGGTGGAACGCCTCGCGCAGCTCGGACATGAAGAACAGCGGACCGCCCAGGAAGATGACGGTGCCGTGGATTGGTCGGCCGGACGCCAGACCTGCGATGGTCTGCGTGGCGACCGCCGTGAAGATGGATGCGGCCAGATCGGGCTTGGCCGCGCCGTCGTTGATGAGCGGCTGAAGATCGGTTTTGGCGAACACGCCGCAACGGGAGGCAATCGGATAGAGCGTCTCGTAATGCTTGGCCATGTCGTTGAGGCCCGCCGCGTCGGTGTCGAGCAGGGTGGCCATCTGGTCGATGAACGCGCCGGTGCCGCCTGCGCAGGAACCGTTCATGCGCTGTTCCGGAGTCGGCTTCAGATATGTGATCTTGGCGTCCTCACCGCCAAGTTCGATAATGACGTCGGCCTGCGGATATTCCTCGTCGATGGCGCGGGTCTCGGCGATGACCTCCTGCACGAACGGCACATGGAGATTATCGGCCAAGGCAAGGCCGCCGGAACCGGTGATGGCCAGACGAATCGGCTCGTCGCCGCGGCCACGGGCCTCAAGTTCTTTGTGGATGTCCTCCAGCAGGCCCGCCACGGTGGCACGCACGTTGGCGTGGTGGCGACGGTAATCGGAGAAGAGCACCGCGTCGAGCGAATCGGTCTGATCGAGCACCACGGCCTTCACCGTGGTGGAACCGATGTCAAGACCTACGCGCAACGGCTTCGTATCGCAGGTGTTGTCTGCGGTAACTGCTGCTTCGACCATGTACTGTACCTCTATCGTTCTCATCCGCCGGGTTGCGTCCGTGCCAACACGAACGCCCTGCCCCGGTTATCCAAGTATGTAATGGTAGTCTGTGCCCCTGCCTAATTCGGCACGGTATCGCATAAAGTGCACGACACGACGCATAATTAGACAACGAATATAGTCAGCTTGCCTAATTCCAACCGTTCGTATACGAACCGTTCAAAACCATTCAGGAAGCCGCCCCCTCCCCCGCAGCGCGGTCCTTGCCGTAGATTTCGGGAATGAACCGCGTCTGATCGTGTAGTTTCGACCACAGCACCACCTGCCCGCTTTCCAACGACTTGGGCACATCGATGATGCGCTGGTTGGAGCTGCCGCGAAACTGCAGCAGCGAATCGTGCAGATCCTTGATATACCGGCCATCCACGAGGATATCGATCTGTTCGAGCAGTTCACGCTTGTCGGGGCTTTCGCCTTCGCGCATGAGCTCCTCCCACGTGTAGCCCGTCCAGCACCAGATGTCTTTGGTGTGGCCGAACCGCTCACGGATTTTGCGTGAAAGCGGCAGCAGCACGCCGGTGTTGAGCAGCGGCTCGCCCCCGAGGAAGGTGATGCCCTGCACGTACGGCAGGCTCAGATCGGCCATGATCTGAGCTTCGAGCCGGTCGTTGTATTCGTGGCCGGCGCGGAAATCCCAGATCGACGAGTTGTAGCAGCCTTCGCAGTGGAATGGGCAGCCGGAGACGTACAGCGAGCAGCGGATTCCCTCGCCATCGGTCATGAGGAACCGCTTGTAGTCGGCGATCATGTTGCGGCTCATCGCGTTCGTCCATTGTCCGGCACGCGGGTTGCTGGCGCGGTTTGTCGGAATGAACGGCCCGCGGCCGGTTTCGCCGGCCGCGAAATCACGGCGAGACACAGCGGGATCGGCGCTGCTTACCATACGTTGCTCCTGAATTGCCTGTTGTTTTGCGATTATTGCGATTGATTACTTGGCTTCCTCGAACCATTCGCGTTCGGAACCGTCGTCAAGGGTGACATGGCCGGTTTCGCCGCTCATGTGCTTGACGCGGTGCGCGATTTCCTCGTGTCGGCCGTGCACCATCGGGCGCTGCACCGGATTGCCGAGGTAGCCGCAGGTGCGCTTGGTCACGTTGCAGCGGTCCGGGTCGGAGTTGCCGCATTCGGGGCACTTGAAGCCTTCTTCGGTCGGTTCGAAGTCACCTTCGAAACCGCATTCGTAGCAACGGTCGATTGGCGTGTTCGTGCCGAGATAGCCGATGCCGATGGTGTAGGCGTAGTCCCACACCGCTTCGAGCGCCTTCGGATTGGCCTGCAGGCACGGGAACTCGCAGTAGTTGATGAAGCCGCCGGAAGCGTAGTACGGGAAGTCCTTCTCGTAGTCGAGCTTCTCCATCGGCGTGGGCTGCAGCCACACCGGGTAGTGGAAGGAGTTGGTGTAGAAGTCGTGGTCGGTGACGCCGTCCACTTCGCCGAACTTCTCGCGGTCCATGCGGTTGAAGCGGTCGGTGAGCGATTCGGCCGGCGTGGAGTACACGGAGTAGTGGTAGCCTTCCGCGGTGCTCCAATCCTTGCACAGCTCGTTCATGCGCTTGACGATGGACAGTGCGAATTCCTTGCCTTGCGGATCCCAGTCGTGGTCGCGCATCCAGTCCTTGCCATAGAACACGCTGGTCGCCTCATACAGGCCAATGTAGCCCAGGGAAACGGTGGCGCGTTCGTTGCGGAACAGCTGATCAACGCTGTCGTTGGCGCCGAGACGACCGAATGCGCCGAAGCGGAACAGGGTCGGGGCGTTGACCGGAGTGGCCTGCTTGCAACGCATGATGCGGAACTGCAACGCCTGATGAGCCACGGCCATACGCTCGTCGAAGATCTTCCAGAAGCGATCCTTGTCTCCGTGGGATTCCAATGCGATGCGCGGAATGTTCACGGTGACCACGCCGAGGTTCATGCGGCCGTCCTCGACATCCTTGCCGGTCTTCGGGTCGATCCAGCCCTGCAGGAAGGAACGGCAGCCCATCGGAGCTTTGAAGGAGCCGGTGATCTTCACGATGTTCTCGTAGAAGATGACGTCCGGGTACATGCGCTTGGTGGCGCATTCGAGGGCCAACTGCTTCAGGTCGTAGTTCGGGTCGCCCGGATCGGCGTTCACACCGTGCTTGATGGTGAAGACGAGCTTCGGGAAGATGGCGGTGTGATGCTCGGAACCAAGGCCGCGGATGCGGTTCAGGAAGATGGCGCGCTGGATTTCGCGCGCGAACCAGTCGGTGCCGAGACCGAAGCCGACGGTCACGAACGGGGTCTGGCCGTTGGACACACGGTTGGAGTTGATCTGGTATTCCATGGTCTGCATGGCGTCGTAGATGGCCTTGCGGGTCTGGATCTTCGCCCAGATCTCACGCAGCTGCTGCAGACGGTCGGACGTCTTGTCGAACGGCTCGTCCATCGGCAGTGCCGGACGATCCTTTTCGAAGTGCAGGCGCTTCGGCTCGACGGCCTTGGCCATGCGCACCTGACGTTCGGCGATCTCGATCGGCAGATCGTCGGGCATGATCTCGTGGGCCTGCTCAAGGAACTTGTCGTAATCCTTCTTGGCGTATTCGGCGAAATGCTCGTCGGCGCGGTTGGCGGTCTGTCCGCCGTACTGGCTGGAGGCCACGTCCTTCATGATCTGGGTGATCTGCGTGGCGGCGATGGAGATGCTGTTCGGCGAACCCATCGGCGCGTTGCCGAGGGTGAAGCCGTTGGCGAGCATATCCCAGTAGTTCGGCAGCGAGCAGTTGGACTGCGCGGTGAACGGCGAGTAATCGGCGTCGTGGAAGTGGATGTCGCCCTTCATGTGGGCGTTGGACACCGCGTCCGGCAACATGGAGAAGGCGGACGCCTTGGACACCGCGCCGGCCAGCAGGTCACGCTGGGTGGAGTAGACGTTGGAGTCCTTGTTGGCGTTCTCGCGCACCAGAGCCTCGTCACGGTTCACCAGACGCTTGACGGCTTCGTTGATGTCGGTGGCCTTGGCACGTTCGATGTCTTTGTTCAGACGGTAGTTGGTGTACGTGCGCGCCACATCATACAGGTGATCTTCGATCAGGCCGTGTTCAACAAGATTCTGGATGTCTTCGATCTTGGCGGGACCGTTGTAACGGTCCTTGATTTCGGCCTCGACCTGATTGGCGATGTCGCGAATCAGCCGTTCCTCCTGAGGACCGATTTTCTTGTCGAGGTCGGCGAAAGCCGATTTCACCGCGCTGATGATGTTGATCGGATCGAAATCGACCACACGCCCGTCGCGCTTCTCGACAAGCACCTTGACCATTTCCGGCGCGTTCTCGGTTTCGGTCGCAACGCCTTCCAGAGTCTGGGTTTCCATGTATATTTCCTTTCCGGGCCGGACCCATCCGGCCAGGTTTCATGCTTCGTCCGCATGCCCGTTCGTACCTACAGATGCACACTCTACGCCAAGGTCGGCACTAAATGTAGTGTCACCACGCCGCTAGAGAAACTATATATTCTACTTTTGGCGAGATTTCGCCATTTTTGCCTTGTGTGACAAAAGTAACGATTTCATCTCGGAGTGTCGTTTTGACACAGCCCCACACACCGTACTATCTTCACGCACGGAGCATTCGCAACACTCGAACATATGTTCCATTTGTCCGCAAGATGATGGAATCTTGACTTATGACTTGGAACCCGGATTACAACCCACCGACGGCACAGCAGACGTCGAAGCCGCTGCCCCGTCTGGCGTCGGAAACCACCGCCGACAACCCTTGGCCGGTGAGCCTGCTCAGCGAGAAGTTCTACACGGCGGTCGAACGTTGGCCCTCCGTATGGGTGGCCGGGCAGATCACGCAGATCAACACGCGTCGTCAGGGAAGCGCCTACATCACGCTGCGCGACGACCAGCAGGACATCGCTATGGAAGTCAACGGCTTCGGACGGTTCGCCGCGGCGGCGGCGCCGTTTGTGCAGGGCGACCGTGTCATCATCCACGGCAAGCCGAACGTGTGGATGAAGCGCACGTCGCTGTCGTTGCGCGGCGACGCGATCATCGCGGCCGGCGCGGGCGGCAGTCTGAAGGCCATGATCGACGAGCTACGCAAGAAGCTTAAGGGAGAAGGTCTGTTCGACGCCGACCGCAAGAAGCCGTTGCCGGAATTTCCGCATTGCATCGGCTTGATCTGCGCGCCGCAGGCACGTGCGGAAGGCGACGTCATCACCAACGTACGTCTGCGTTGGCCCGTTGTCGATTTCAAAGTGACGCATGTGCACGTGCAGGGCGAGCAGTGCCCATCGGACGTGGTAGCGGCCATCCGACAGTTGGACGCCGATCCGGACGTGGATGTGATCATCGTGGCGCGCGGCGGCGGCGCTTTCGAAGATCTGATTGGCTTCTCGGATGAGAACGTGGTACGCGCCGCGGCGGCGGCCCACACTCCCCTGATTTCCGCCATCGGACATGAGGACGATTGGACCCTGCTGGATTTGGTGGCCGACCTCAGGGCCTCCACGCCGACCGACGCAGCGAAGAAGGTCGTGCCGGACGTGCATGAGCAGATGCAGCTGATTCAGGTGAACCTGGACCGTATGCGCGTGCGCATCGACGCCACCGTCTCCAACGAGACCAGGCTTATCGAAGGCTACGCGAACCGTCCAAGCCTCACCCAGCCGCTCACCATGTTGGAACCGCATCAGCGTTTCCTTGATGACGCACGCACAAGAATGCGGATCGGTCTGACCCGTATTCTTGACGACGCGAGCCTGACCATCGAGAAAGCGCACGCGTCGCTGACCGCGCTGAGTCCGCAATCCACGCTTGACCGCGGGTACGCGGTGGTGCAATGCGCCGACGGGCATGTGCTTGACGACGCGGACAAGGTGAAGACGGGCGACCAGCTGACCATGACCTTGAAGCACGGCATCGTCGTGTCTGAAGTGAAAACCGTAACGAAGGAGTAGCACATGAGCAACGAAGCAGCACCGGCATCCAGCCTGACCGACAAGGAACGCGAAGCAATCGCGCAGATGCCATACGAGGAGGCGCGCGACAAGCTCATCCAGGCCGTGCAGGCGTTGGAGGCGGGCGGCCTGAACCTCGACCAGTCCATGCGGCAGTGGGAGATCGGCGAGGCGTTGGCCAAGCGCGCGCAGAGCCTGCTTGGCGAGGTCCGAGCCAAGCTCGACGCCGCGCAGGCAGAGCAGGCCACCGCGGCCAACACCGCAGGCACGCAAGACAATCTGGCCTGAGCATCCGTCGCGGCACAGCCGCTCCCCTCACCTACGGACGTTCCACCGGAACGTCCGTCAAACGGCTTGAGCCCGAACAATCAGGTCCGATTACCCGTCATGTCGAGTCCATATTGTGTGTACAATGGTGACTCGTTGCCTCAGTAGCTCAGTGGATAGAGCACTTCTCTCCTAAAGAAGGTGTCGTAGGTTCGATTCCTATCTGGGGCACTTTTTCATATCCCCGTACATTGTCGGCGCGCATCGCCATCGGCAGCATCCAAGATCAATCGCACGTCCGCAATCCGGACAACACCATCTCACCGCCACCCTCCAGCACAGGCACAATGAGCCTCCCTCTGTTATAGTGGCAAACGGATACTTAAGCGGTTGAGTGAATGTATCCAAAAGGTTCCCCCTTTTGCTATGGAAGCATCGGAAAGCAACCGCACAACCCATACATCACCTTTGGAAGACCAAGGGATCAGCATGCAAGACATACCATATTCCTCTATTGTGGAACGGCTGGCGCACACGAATCCGGTAGGACAGTTGCCCGGACCGCTCTCCTACAAGCTGCTCGACCAGTTCACCATGCCGATGCTGCCCACAGAACCGCAATGCACGAACGTCATCGCCTGCATCCGATATTCGAATAACATGCCGGTCGTCACCGTCTAGCCGCGGACTTAGCCGACCCGCACAATCGCCAGCAGCGCCTTGTGGTCGCTGCCGTCCACTTTGACTGTGCGCACCTGTCCGGCCTGCATGCCGGAATCCAGTACGATATGGTCGATTCCGGCGAACGACGGCACGTAATCGACATTCGCAGGCCATGAGAATTTCAATCCCTCGCCGGCCTGACGGGAGGCGTCGGAGAAACGGTTTCCCAGAATGTTGCGGAACGGCGTATGGTCGTACGTCGCGTTGAAATCACCCATGAAAACGTACCGTCGGCTAGTGTCGAAACGTAGTTTCGCCAGTTCGTCGAGCGACCGCTTCCACTGCTGCCAGTAATCGTTCGTCGGCGACGTGGTATGCACGGATACGAAACGCACCTGCGTGGCTCCCCCATTGAACGAAACGGTGCCGCCCGGCATGAACGACGCGCTCGAATCGACATCGTCATCGGAAGGGTCGTCAAGCGGACTCGCCGACCAAAGGCCGTTGCCGTACACGCCGTCCGAACTCGACACCTGCGCATAGGGCAGATACGAGGCGATGCCGGCACGGTTCAGATCGTCCACGAAAGCGTCGGTCGTCTCCTGCAACGCAAGCACCTCGACGTGTTCGCTGCGCACCAGATCCACGATCTCACGCGCATCGGCGCGCCCTTTGTACACATTGCACGTCATCAGCCGCGCGTAGCCGTCATCCGTGTTGACGGTTTCGCCGGACGCCGCCGCGACTGCGGCACGTGGCAGTTTCGAAGGCTGGTAGAAGAACGGATACTGCCAGAACGCCTGCAACGCAATCGCCAGAACGGCCATCACGATGGACACCGTACGTTTGGAGATGATGGCGCAGACGAGCGCGATTACGGCGAGCAGCGTGAACCATGGCACTAGGGAGACGACGATCGGCATATACGGCAACGCCTGCAGTTCTTCCGGCAGAATGTGCGTGACAGTGCCCAGCAGCGCGGCGAGCGCGAATATGAAGGCAATCACCGCGCAGATGAAGTTGCGTACGCGATGCGTTTTCGTCTTATTCAGCGTGCGTAGCGGCTTGACCGGTCTCGTTGCGGCCGGTTTTGCTTTAGCCCGATTCGCTTTGGCCGACGCTTGCGATTTGCCCGTTGCCGGCCCTTGCGGCTGGCGTGTTTTTGCCTGAGCCATACCATTCCCTTGTTTTTTCGGAACGCACGTCCGCGACCATCCATGTCCGCCCGTGTCCGTTTATGTCCGTTCCGTTGATGTTCCGACGGTTTCCTTCACGCCTTCGGCTTAGTCGTCGAGGCCGAGCTCGTGGCGGATGCCGTCGATGATGATGCGGCTGGCGGTGGTGCCGCGTTCACGCGCGTTTTCCTGCAGCATCATTTTCAGATCGGATGGAATTTTGAAACTCATGAGCACACGTTCGCCGTTGCCGTTGCCATTGCCACGGCTGCGGGTGTCCTGCACGCTGGTCAGCGGAGCGGTGGACGCTGCCTTCGCACCACCGTTCGGTTTTCTAATGGCCATCAGGCGATCGCCTCCTCAAGTTCGCTGTAGACATCCTCATACCCGTTGAGATTGCTGGGGAATGCATGGCCGATTACCTTCTGCATGCCCACCCTCTTGGGTACCGAGGCATCGAAGACGCTGGCGCCGCGTTCGCGGATGAGATTGACCGCGTTGCCCGCCAGTTTGTTGTTCTCCACTTTGAGCAGCAGCAGCGCGTACGGCTTGCCGGCCGCGTCGAGGCTTTCTGCGGTTTCCAGCGCGTGGCTGAGTTCGAATGGGCCCTGCGTCGCCGGCACGATCACGAAATCAGACACATCGCAGGCCACGTCCACCACGTTGCCGGCCGGCGGGCAGTCGATGATGACGAGTTCGTCATCCGCCATGGTTTTACGCAGTCGTTTCAGTTTGCCGATATTGGCGGAGTCCACGGTGAACGGCAGGGTTTCGCCGGCGTCTTCGGCGTCGCCCGCCCATGTGGTGGCGTCGCCTTGCGGATCGGTGTCCAGCACGGACACGTTGCGGTTGTGCCGTGCGGCCGCGGTGGCCAACGCCATGGCGGTGGTGGTTTTGCCGCTGCCGCCTTTGAGGTTGATGACCGAGATGATCATGAAGGTTCCTCCGCTTCGACAATCAATTTATATAAGACGTATATACTTTTTATATATTGGATAGACGACAGTCACGCTGACGGCGTAACGGCATTGGCAATGTAAAAATAGTGGCGACGCGCTCTTGCCAGTTGCTTTGACGGGTAACGAAAAATCCCGAGGAGCTCAGCTCAACTCGGGATTCGAAAAGAGTAAACGCGGCGACTTGCTACTCTCCCACACCCTCTCGAGTGCAGTACCATCGCCGTGCTAGGCCTTAGCTTCCGGGTTCGGAATGGGACCGGGCGTCTCACCTAGGCTATGATCACCGCAAAAGAAAACAATACGCGAACATGCGGCAATCGGCAAACTTCGGCGTGTCGCGCACTGCAATCGCATTCCCCAATCGCCAATGATCGCCAGTAATCGCGCGAATGCCGGCAATCGCAATGCATATGCGCTACAGTCGAAGCAATGCCGCAACAATTGCGGCGTGCTTACGAAAGAAGGCCAGCAATGACGATCGCCTCCTGCGGTTCCGTTTCCGCAACCACTTTGGGTCTGCCGAATTCCACTACGATTCCCGCCGAGAAGGCGAGGCTGCCGAAAGGCCTGTTCGTGGCGAAGATTCCGGTTTCCGCCAAAACAAAGCAGCGATTGGCGAACGACATCGAATCAATCACCATGCTGTCGCTGCTGCAGGCGCGCAACACGAAGCTTGCCGCCGGTACGCGCGTGCCGGAAATACTGGTGATCGGCCTGCGTTTGCACGAACCAAACGCCGCCGTTCCGACGGATATCGTCGAATTGATTGCAATGCAACGCAAGTCGGGCATGCTGTTCGTTTGCGTACGCGACGCCGATTTCGAAGGTACGACGCGTCGGGAGTGCGCGTTCGCCGTCCGTCGAGCGCTGCCGGCACGTGCCGGGCACACGACCACATCCAAGGTGTTCGCTTCCGATTGGCAGCCGGCCGGCGAGGCCACGCTGAACGCCACGGATCCGGCGGTCGATTCCATGGACGCCTTGTGGGAATCGCTATGCTCGCAGGTGATTCTGGACGACCCCTCCCCCATCGACGTGAACACGCGTCTTGCCCGACGCATGCAGATTGCACAGCTCACCGCGCAGGTCGACAAGCTCACCCGCGACCATCAGCGTGCCAAGAATCCCGAACAGCGCAATGAAATCTACGCGAAACTGCACAAGATGAAGCGCCAGTTGGAGGAACTGCAAGGGCAATAATACCGCCATAATACAAAGCTCGGCTGTAATCGTTGTGATTGCATGCGATTACAGCAACCGCAACGCCTACAGCCGAGCCGTAAGCGAGGTTTGGCAACGTGACCAAAGCGCGCTCTCAACAACGCGCCACAGCCGCGAAGCCGCTAGAAACCAAGGCTCGTGCGGCCAAACTGGTCAAGCCAGCGCAGAATCGCGCCTTCACGCAGCGCCCACGGGCAGATTTCGATTTCCTTGACGTCAAGCGCCTTCATGATCTCATCGATCACCAGGCCGCCGCCGACGATCTGATACGTGCGTTCCGGCGTGACGCCCGGCAATGCGGTGCGCTGGTCCGGGGCGATGGCCGCAAGACGCGGTAGCCAATCCTCGAGCTGGTCGATCGTCATGATCGACGTGTCCACACGGCCCGGTTGGCGCATCACCGCACCGGCGAGACGGGCCAGGGAGCGAATCGTCTTCGACGTGCCCACGGCATGCATCGGATGCTTCGACTTAGGGAACGCCTTGACCATTGGCTCGAGGATCTTGCGGATGTTCTTGCGGGCAGCTTCCAGATCGTCATCATCCGCGACGCCGCTTTCCGGCAGGAACTCGCGCGTCACGCGGCCTGCGCCGGCAGGAACGGACAGTGCGACTGTCGGATCCTCGTCGGAGCCCATGGCCACTTCGAGCGAGCCGCCGCCGATGTCGATGACGAGCAAACGGCCGGCATCCCAGCCATACCAACGGCGGGCGGCCAGGAAGGTGAGTCGGGCCTCATCCACGCCGGACAGCACGGTGACCGGCTGGCCGATGGCCTCTTCGATCTTGCGTAGGATCTTGCCTCCGTTCGGCGCTTCGCGTAGTGCGGAAGTGGCCAGGACCAGCAGCTGGGTGATTTCGTATTCTTCGGCGAGTTTCATCGCCTTTTCAACCGCGCTGAGCAAGGCTTCGATGCCTGCTTTTTTGATGCTGCCGTCATCTTTGAGATACTGCATCAGGCGAATGGTGCTTTTGGTGCTGGCCTCGGGCTCGGGGCGCGCGCCCGGAGCCGCGTCGACGATGAGCATGTGGACGGTGTTCGAACCGATGTCAAGCACGCCAAGTCGGGTGGCGTGCGAATGCAATGTAACCATGGTTCACAGCTTAATAACTTAAGCGATTAACCTATTGCACGACATGCCTTGATAACCTTTGCAAATATGCCCACCCTCGGAAAGGAGGGTGGGCACCCAATAATCACAGTGCGGGAAACGATTGCATCGGCGTGAAAAATCGCGCTTCAGGCATATGTTTCAGCCGAATATCTCAACCACGCACCTCAGCCACGCACTTTGGCTACGAAATCACCGAGTCGCTTCAATCCTTCGCGCAGGGCTTCGCGGGAAGCCGCGTACGACAGGCGCACGTGCGTATCCGCGGTGGCCTCGCCGAAATCGCGGCCAGGCGTCAACGCGATATGCGCTTCCTTCAGCGCACGCTCGCAGAACGTCCACGCATCCAAACCGGTGCTGGAAATGTTGAAATACGCGTAGAACGCGCCGTTCGGTTCGACTTCCAGCGGCAGACCGATCTCGGCCAGACCGTCCACCACAATGCGGCGGCGCTCCAGCAGTTCCTGACGGCGTTCCTCGCACACGGCCAGCGTTTCCGGCGTGAAGCAGGCGAGCGCCGCATGCTGGGTCGGCGTGTGCGCGCACAGGAAGAAGTTAGTGGCGAGGTCGTCCATGGCTTCGAGCGCGTATTCGGGCACGACCATCCAGCCGAGCCTCCAGCCGGTCATGCCGAAGAACTTGGAGAAGCTGGAGCAGACGATGGCGTCCGGATCGCAGGCCAGCACGGATTTCACGTCGGATCCGTCCGGTTCGCGGTCGGCCAGGTCAAGGTAGGTTTCGTCGACGATGCGCCATGCGCCACGCTCACGGGCTAGGTCGCACACGGCTTTCAGGGTGTCGAAGGCGATGGTGGTGCCAGTCGGGTTGGACGGCGAAGTGATCATGACGGCCTTGGTGCGGTCCGTCCAGTATTCTTTGCACAGTTCCGGCGTCAGGTGGAATCGGGTGGCGGCGGACGTCGGCACGTCCACGACTTTGCCGCCGAACGCGCGTACCAGCTCGCGGTTGCACGGGTAGGACGGGTCTGCGATGAGCACTTCGTCGTCATCGTTGACCGTCAGCGCGGCGGACAGCAGCAGTGCCGTCGAACCGCCTGCGGTAATCGCGATGCGTTTCGGGTCGACGTCGACGTGGTGACGTTCCTTATAGAAATCGGAAATCGCCTGGCGCAGTTCCGGCAGGCCCATCGCCGCGGTGTACGGCAGCGGACGGCCGTCATACTGTTCGCGCATGGCGTCACGCACGGCCGGCGGCGCGCCGAAGTCCGGCTCGCCGAGGCTCAGCTTGACCACATCGGTGCCGTTGGCGATCATCTCATCGGCCATGGCTCCGAACACCATGGCGCGGAACGGATTGGCAATCTGCGCGCGCTTCGACAACTGCGGCTGCACGCCATTCTCAACATTTTCCATATTCCTGTTTTTACCACGTTTCGTACAACGCCGCCTGCCGACTGTCATTCCCCGGAATCGTCCGCCTTTCCGGAATCGTCCACGATTTCGCGGTAAAGCCGTTCCAACCGTTCGTCGCGCACCTTCTTACCGAGCTCGCATTCCCACACCACGATGACTTTCCAGCCGTCCGCTTCGAGTTCGGCGCGCTGCCTCGCGTCTCGTTCGTGATTGCGCAGCAGTTTCGCGGTCCAGAATTCGACGTTCGATTTGGGCACGCGTGTGGCTTTCGGACAGCCTTCGTGCATGTGCCAGAAGCAGCCGTTGACGAATATGATCGTACGGTATTTCGGTAGTACCACGTCCGGGTGGCCTGGGTATCGCTTGTCGTTTTTGCGGAATCGCAAGCCTTTGGCAAACAGAAAGCTACGTACCATCCGTTCGATGGATGTGTCTTTGCCGCGGATGTGGGACATGGTGTAGCTGCGCGTGCCCCGCTCGTATTTTTCGGGTTTGCCGGTTTTTCTAGGTTTGCCGGTTTTCTTGGGTTTGCCGGTTTTTCCGGGTTTGGCTGTCTGCCTGCGATGCTCTGCCGTCACGGCTTCCCATTATGGCAAAAGGGCCGATCAATCGTTTTCGCATAACGCGTGCCGCCGTCGCATGTGGCGTACGCTGGTCATTGCAACGTAGCAAACAGGCAGTTCAAAACAAGGAGATTTCATGGCACAGATCAATGTGGCGATTCTCGGCGCGGGCCGTATCGCGCAGAGCATGGCCGAAACGTTGGTGAAAATGGCGGCGGATGACCGGTACCGTGATCTGGTCGCACCGTACGCGGTGGCGGCCCGCGACGGCGAGCGCGCAGCGGCGTTCGCGGCGAAATACGGTTTTCCGGTGTCGTACGGATCGTATGAGGAGCTTGTCGCCGATCCGAACGTGAATCTTGTGTATATCGCCACTCCGCATAACTTCCATGCCGAGCAGGCGATTTTGTGCATGCGCGCCGGCAAGGGCGTGCTGGTGGAGAAGGCGTTCGGCGCGAACACGCAGCAGGCGCGTGAGATATTGGACGTTTCGGATGAGACCGGCATGCTGTGCACGGAGGCGATTTGGACGCGGTATATGCCGTCGCGTGGCATGATCGACGATATCATCGCGTCCGGCGTGATCGGCGAGGTGCAGGCGATCGACGCGAATCTGTGCTATCCGACCACGGCGAAGGCGCGTATCACCGATCCTGCGCTGGCTGGCGGCGCGCTGCTGGACGTCGGCGTGTATCCAATCAATTTCATCGACATGATCATGCATAATGCGCCGATCGCACGTGTTGAATCGTCGATGCAACCGTATGAAACCGGCGTGGACGCGCACAATTCGATGACGTTCTATTACCAGAATGGTGTGATGGCCACCGCGCAAAGCTCGATTCTGTGCCATTCGGACCGTATGGGCGCGGTGTGGGGCACGGAGGGGTATCTCACGTGCCAGAACATCAACAATGTCGAGGCGATTGACGTGTTCGACGGCTCGCATGCCGTCACCGCGCATTATGACGTTCCCGAACAGTTGACCGGCTACGAGTATGAGGTGGCATCGGCCGCACAGGCCATGCTGGACGGGCGTACCGAATGCGATGAGATGCCGCATTCCGACACGTTGCGCATCATGGAATGCATGGATTCGCTGCGTGCGGATTGGGGTCTTAAGTACCCGTTCGAAGCGTAGCGATGCGATCGATGACGTGGGCGTGACGCGCTCCGCCCACGTTATAATTGCCCCTTGCGGCGGTTTGGAAACGCATGGAAGGAGCGTCATGGGATTGCTGAGGATGCTGAAGTACGTGCTGGGCACGGAAGATGAGACGCAGCAGCCCCGGCAAACGCAATCCTCTGCCAAGAATGCCAACAACGCCAAGCCTGCGCGGACCGGACAGAGCAAGCAGACGGGACAGGTTGCGCGACGAGTCACGCAACCGCAACTGCAACCGCATGCCACGCCGCAACGTCAATCGCAACGCCGTCAATCGCAGCAACACCAATCGCAACGGCCTGCAAAGCTCACCCCGCAACCGCTGTTGCCAGCCGACCGCATCGACAAAGCGCGTGACATCATCGGCAATATCGAAAAGCACGAATTGAGCGACGAGCAGATCAGCGCGATCGCCGGCGCAGGTCACAACACCCTCGTGCTTGCGGGCGCGGGAACCGGCAAAACCACTACCATCGTCGGATATATCGCATGGCTGCTTGCCACAAAACGCGCCACCCCCGAAGAGATTCTCGTATTGTCGTTCACCAAGGCGTCCGCGGACGAAATGTCGCAACGCATCATGGCAAGCACCGGCAAAACGATCCGCGCATGCACGTTCCACAGTCTCGGCCTGGAAATCTGCCGTGCGGCCACCATCGCCAACCGTCCCATCATCGACGGCCATGCGTCGAACGCCGTGGTACGAGACACGTTTGACCGGCTGCTCGCACAGAACATCCCCTACCGTCTGCTCGCATTCAAGCTCATGTCGAAGGAGCTGTTCGGCAAGTATGGCGCCGCCGCGAAACGTGAGGATTTCCAACTGCCGACGGATGATTACGCTTTCAACCAGTACAGGCAAAGCCTTGCCGAAAACGCGCAGACCATCATCCAGCACATGCGGCAGAACAATATCGGCATCGACGGCATGCGCGAGCTCAATGAGAGGCGCGGCGGCAAACATATCGGCCGTAATCGTGAGATGCTGCAGCTCGTCGAGCCGCTGTACAACGCGTATGTCGGCAATTTCCGCGCGACCCAGGGCATCGATTTTCCCGGCATGATCACCGACGCCATTCGCTGCGTAAGGCGCGGCGCATACCGCCGCCCGTACAAATACGTGCTCATCGACGAATACCAAGACATGTCGCGGCCACGTTACGAGCTGATCCGCGCATTGCGTGAGCAGAGCGATTTCACGCTGTTCTGCGTGGGCGACGACTGGCAGTCGATCTACCGTTTCGCCGGCAGCGACATTCACCTGATTCTCGATTTCGCCGATATTTGGCGCGATTGGGGGCCGACACGCATGTTCCAGATCACGACGACGCGGCGGTTCCGGCAGAGCCTCATCGATGCGAGCGGCGCGTTCGTCATGCAGGACAAAAGCCTGTACGCCAAGCAATTGCGCAATCCGAGCGACAAGAAGGATTATTCGCTGAAGGCGCTTGGCGGCGCGACGCAGGAGGAACGGTTCGATGCGATCGTCGAGCAGCTGCGCAAACTGCCGAAAGCCGCGTCGGTGCTGATGCTGGGACGCTACCGAAGCGACCTGAACCTGCTGTCACGCAACGACCGCGACGGGCTGTTCCAAATCGACGAGCATACCGGCGGCATCGTTTTTCCGGAAAAACCGGACATGGACATCAAATTCATGACCGCGCACGCTTCCAAGGGTCTGCAACGCGATTTCGTATTTCTGCTGTGCTGTTCCGGCGGTTTGAAGGGTTTCCCAAGCGCGATTCCGGAAGAGCCGCTGCTCGGCCTGCTGCTGCCGGAAGTGGAACGCATGCCGCACGCGGAGGAACGCCGGCTGTTTTACGTGGCGATGACGCGCTGCAGGAAGAAACTGTTTTTCGTGGTCGACCAGTCGCGTCCATCGCGGTTCATATACGAATTGCATGACAGGATCTGCCCGAACATCTTCCGTGGCGTGAAACTGCCTCCGCAGTGCCCGAATTGCGGAGAAGCCTTTCGATTGCGGCATGCCGGCTCCGACCCGTCCCGCGCGTTTTACGGGTGCACCGGCTTCCCCAACTGCCGATACACCAGGCCATGCAAGTGACACCATTGGGACTGATTTCCATCGCGTAAGTTGCTCCCCATTCGGGCCTGGCGTAATCTCCCCCGTTGTATCCTGGACCTGTTCGTTAGTCAGGAGAAAGCAATGACGGCAACCGACCAGAATCCGCAACAGTCAGCGCAACCGACACCGCGCAAAACCATTAACGTCGTCGGCGCGGCTATCGTCAAAGACGGCAAGGTGCTGTGCGCGCAACGCGGAGAAGGCCGATCACTGGCTGGTTTCTGGGAGTTTCCGGGCGGCAAGATCGAACCGCATGAAACGGCGCGTCAGGCATTGCATCGCGAAATCGAAGAAGAGTTGCTGTGCGAGGTCGAAGTTGCCAACGAAGTGTGCACGTCTTCTTACGATTACGATTTCGGTACCGTCGTGCTCACGTCGTTTGTGTGCCATTTGATAAGCGGCGCACCCCATCTGACCGAGCATCATGAGATTCGTTGGGTAGCGCCCGCCGAAATGCCCACTTTGGACTGGGCGCCCGCCGACCGAGAAGCGGTGCGATTGATCTCCGCCATGGATTTTCCGGCTTTTCCGGCAGCCACGCACGAAAGTGACGACTGATGATGCGCAATATGGACGACCATGACCATTCCTCCCTTGTTGAGGCGCTGCTATCCGGTTTCGTCAACAAAAAGGACAATGTCGACGCACAGTACGAGCCGACGTTGATCGCCAACCATGACGGTCGGACCATGGAATACGCCATCAAGGATGAACTGCAACGCAGTCAGGATTTCGACATGTCCGTCGCGTTCGTCAGCCAGGGCGCGTTGCAGGTGCTTAAGCAGTATTTCCTTGATTTCGCTGACAACAATGACCATCAGGCTGGTCGAATCATCACGTCGACGTTCAATTATTTCAACTCTCCCAAAGCATTCAGGGAACTGCTGAAACTTCAGCGGGAAACCGGTATTCAAGTGCAAGTTTGGCAGCCGGAGCGGTCCAGTCGAAACGATGACGATGCCACAGCTGCCTACCCTTATCATCCCAAAGGCTATGTTTTCCATCATGCGCAAGGCGACGAGCCGTTGTATTCCACGTATGTTGGCAGTTCGAATCTCACCATCAACGCGCTGAATTCCAATCGCGAGTGGAATCTCAAAGTCGCCACCACCGATACCAGCGGTCTTGCCGAACAGCTTAGCGAGGAAATCGAATCGCAAATCAGCGAATCGAAGCCGCTCACCGACGCTTGGCTGAAACTGTACGAGGAAGACTTCAAAAAGTACGCGCCGCAACGGCCGAATCGCAAGCCGATCGAAAAAACAAGCCAATCGCAAACCATTCAGCCGAACGCCATGCAGGTGGAAGCGCTGATGAATCTCGCACAGCTACGCAAGCAGGGCGAAAGCCGTACGATCATCGTTTCCGCTACCGGCACCGGCAAAACGTATCTGTCAGCGTTCGACGTGCGGCAGGTCAAACCGAATCGCATGCTGTACATCGCGCAACAGGAGCAGATCCTCAAGAAAGCTGAAGAATCGTTCCAAAAAGTGCTTGGATGCCCGAAAAGCGAACTCGGCCTGTTTTCGGGTGGCAGCAAGGAATCGGATCGCAAATACGTGTTCGCCACCGTGCAGACGATGTCGCGTCCGGAAACGCTTGCACAATTCGACGCAGACGAGTTCGATTACATTCTCGTCGACGAAGTGCATCATGCGGCCGCCGAATCGTATAAACGCGTCATCGACCATTTCCAGCCGAATTTCATGCTCGGCATGACCGCAACACCGGAACGTACGGACGGTGCGAACATCTTCGAATTATTCGGCAACAACGTGGCCTACGAAATCCGCCTGCAGAAGGCGCTTGAAGAGGACATGCTCTGCCCGTTCCACTATTACGGGGTGCACGAATACATTCAGGACGCACCCGACGAGAAGATCGCCGGCAAAGACGTCAAGGTCGAGTCAATGACCGACCAGGAACGTAACGAGCTAAGCCGTTGGCTTGAAGAACTCGCCGACCCGAACCGCGTGCGCTACATCATCGACAAGATACAGATCTACAGCGAGGCCGGAACACCCGTGCAAGGTCTGGTGTTCTGCAGCCGACGCGAGGAGGCGAAACGACTGTCCGACCTGTTCAACCAGCAGATGAACCAGCAGGCGGAACGGCCATACCGCACGAAAGCCATCACCGGCGAAAATTCGCAGATGGAACGCGACACTGCCGTAGCACAGTTGGAGAACGGCGAATTGGACTATATTTTCACCGTCGACCTGTTCAATGAAGGCGTGGATATTCCACACGTCAATCAGATCGTGATGTTGCGTCAAACGAAGTCGAGCATCATTTTCACGCAGCAGCTCGGCCGTGGTTTGCGCAAGGCAAGCGGCAAGGATTGCGTGGTCGTCATTGATTTCATCGGCAATTACGCGAATAATTATCTGATTCCGATCGCACTGTACGGCCATACCGGCGACCGCGACGTAGCCCGTAAGAATCTGCAACGCGAAACCATCGGCGTCTCGTCCATCAGCTTCGACAAAATCGCCCGCGAGCGCGTGCTTGCCTCGCTTGACACCGCCGATTTGTCGAATATGAAACTGCTGAGCCAGCAGTACCAGCAGATGCGGTACGAATTGGGACGCATCCCGATGCTGATGGATTTCGCGCGCCGTGACGCGTCGCTCGTGTTCACGATGGCGCCGAAGAACGACGATTATCTGTCGTTCGTACGTTCCCGCGAGAAGAGTCTGTCGCGCGGCAAGAATGCGACCATTTCGTATCTTGAACAGCTTGAATCGACTTCGGATGCGCAGAATGGTGTGCTGAAAATGTTGACCGCCACGCAATTGCGCGGCTTGCGTCCGCACGAATTGTTGGTTTTGGCCGCGTTGTGCGATGTGGATTGGCGGCATATTGACCCGGATTGTTCCGATGATGCGTTGACGGTTTTCCATAATATCGCTTCGCGGCATGCGATTACGGTCGATGGACTGCGTACGTTGCTGATGATGTTCTTCCCCGATGCGGACCGCAGTGGCCTGCAGTGCCGTTCGGCGTTCGCCACATTGGATTATTCCTATTTCATTGCCGCGAACGCCAAGCGTTTCGGACAAACGCCTTTGGTACGTCCGTGTGACGATGGGTCATACCGTTTGACAGCCGAATTCAGTTCGATGCTTGGACAGGCCACTTTCCGCACGTTCTTTACGGATACCATCGAGGCGGGTCTGTTCAACGCGATGGCGCTGACTAAAACGGCTCGCAAACATCGCATTCAACAGAACCATGGATTCCTGTATGGCGAGAAATACACTGTGTTCGATGTGATGCGCCTGTGCGGATGGGCTGCAGAACAGGTGCCGCAGAATGTCGGTGGATATAGGCTGGATGCCGATACCGGTTCGCTGCCGATTTTCATCAAGTACGAGGCTAGCCAATATGGAGACCGATTCCTCAACCCCAGTGAAATCGAATGGTTCAGCAAAAACAATCGCTCGCTTACATCGAATGAATTCCGATGGCTGTTGAACGGAACAGAACATACTCCGGAATGGCAGAATCGCCATTTTGTGCCGGTTTTCATCCGTCGTAAAGCCGAGGAGCAGGAGAAATCCTATTATTTCGTCGGCAGCGCGGTTGCATTGGATGATGTGCGCGAATCGGTGAACCGCAGCGAGGACGGCAGAGAGTCAAAGGTGGTCGTTTCCACGCTCAAACTCATCAAGCCGGTCGATCCGGAGCTCTACCGCCATCTCACCGGCAAGTCCGCGCTGTAATCCGCGGTCGTTTTGTAATTCCTTTTGCCTATCTCGAGTCGGATACGCCAAGCACAAGTGAGTCGTCCATCATCGACGTCCAAAACACGACCTATCAAAATCAGACGCATTCACACAGACCATAATCAACTACACATGTTCATATGAACACTAGAGCAACACGAATTTCCAAAATAAAAAGAACACGCTCAATGTTATATTTTTCCATTTCTTTTACCCCATGGCAGATTGCCTATATTGCAACGAATTAACGCACATAACCACAAATATAGCTTATCTTCAGCGATTTCAACTCCCATTAATCGTGATATCGTTACTCATGGACAGAAAAGACTATCCACCACACATGTTCACTTTTCATCTAAAGAGAACACGAAAACAAACATTACTCATGTTCACAAATACAAGGTAAAAGGACAAAGCCATGGCCGATAAGAACCCCATCATCACCGTAGATCTCAACATGTTCAGCCAAGACGCCGAGGCGAAGACCACTGAAGCCAATAAAGTCGCCAAGAGCCTCGGCATCAGCGACGAGGCACTCGCCAAAGTCGAAGACTTCAAACGAGCGCTTACCGAGCATAACGCTTGGGATCTGCCGTTCATGGGCTACGTGAACGAGGACGGCTACGGCTACGCCTACGTACCGGACGCGGCCATCACCATGAATCCCTTTTGGGACGCGCATAAGGAATTCATGAATCTGCCCGAAAACGTGCAGACCGCCTTCGCCATCCGCATGCTATTCACGCATCGTCCGGTCGATCGCTACGGCGCGGATATGTTCCTGCACTACCACCGTGGCTTCCAAGTGAACTTCATCGGCTCCGGCGCCAACAAGTACTGATCGGAATCGCACGAATAGTTCTCGCGCACAAAACCATTCCGAAACAGACAGCCCAAACAACAAAGTGGTTTGCACATATATCGAACATATGCGCAAACCACCTTCATCGACTCATTTCGCGCCGCTACAGCTTACTGACCGTCCGCATAGGCACCCGCATCAAAACCGTCGACATCCAGACCATCTGAACCAGGACCAAATTCCCGTCCACCCGGTCCTCCGAGGAACTCACGAGCGGACATGCCATTCTCCTTCCGGGACGCATCCACAGCCTCCTGCAGCACCTGACGCACCTCGAAACCGTTAATCACGTTCTTCAGTGCCACCACGCCGTTGCCAGACGACTGGTCACGCGTATCCAGCACAAGCGTGCTCATACCGAAGATACGCTGCAGGAACGTACGCTCCACACTGATGTCAACGATACGAAACAGCTTGATCAGGTTGAATCTCTCATTCAAGATACCGGTTTTGACGCTCAATTCCCGATCGGTAAGCGTGTATACGGTGAATGTGAATGGCGTACGGCACCAATTACGCTTACGCTGCCGCCACAAGACATTGCCACTTGCAACCTTCATAGGTAATTCTCTTTCTTACCTGACCATAACGGGCCTTTATGGACCCGCCTAAGTCCACGGAATACGCCGCGACTACGTGACGTATGCAACAACAATCGTAATTCTACCGGCCAGGACACCCAACTTATCTCGAGTCACGGAGACAGCGGCAACGGCACGAATCGCAATCACGACCAAGAGCTCATAATAAGCGCGCAGAAGTGTTTCACAGAATGTTTCATGCATCGAAACTGGAACTTTCGGCACAAGCGCCATATCATGCTATAGGCTTGGGCGTCAGTAGCGAACTGATAAGACATATTCAACCAGCAACACCGCCTCACCTAGATGCGCAATGGAAAGGCATGCAATGGATTCTGGACAGGGCAGCTTCAATCGCAGGCAGGATGCCGACGATCTCACCGATTACGTCAACAACGGATGGCTCAGTTCCAACGAATTCGACGGACCGACCTTCCTGTGGAACCACATGATACGCGAAGCCAGTCGAGAAGGCTCCGACCAACGTAACGATGTGCCGGTCGCCAATCTTTCCGACGCGGACACGGTCATCAATATGCCTATGCAATGGTATTTCGACGCTCTCGCATCCATGGTGCCTACCGCGGAACGCACTGACACTGGCGTGGAGATTCCACGCATCGACATGCCGACGTTTTCACTGGATTCGCAGGCATTGTCCGGCGTGGACGCGGTGGTCGGCAACGCGGTGGCCAGCACGCGTTGGCTTGATGCGGTCGGCAATCTCGCCAAAGCCGTGGAAATGACCGCACGGTTCGTCGGCAATGTGGCCGACCGTGACAACGAGGGTTTCGACTACCTGAAAGATCTGATTCAGACCGTACGCGTGTACATGGATGCCGTGGCCTGCAACGCCGATCCGATGACGGGCGAGCAGGCGTTGCGCATGATCACGCAGGTGGCGTGCAATGAGGATTTCCGGCTCAACGCCATGCAGATGGTGGAGCTGCTGTCTTGCGGACTGTCGTTCGCGCAATGGGATGATACGCGCATGTTCGCCTATGACGCGTTGAACAAGGGCATTGCCGCGATGCGTGATTTCGCAGCGAAGTCTGGTAATGGCGATGCAAGCAGCACGACTGGCGACACTATGAACAGCGTCGGCAGTATCGACAGTGATGTTACGGGCGATACGGGTGCACGCGACGCCACCGCAACGCAATCGCATGACCTTCGTGATACGTCCTCTGACGCGGACAGTGCGCATAACACGAATAGTACAGACGCTGCGGACGGCGCGGATACCGCGAACTCAATCACGCATTCCACGGGCGCTGCCGGCGATTCCACTACCGGCGGTTCGCCCACCCTCTCCCCCGAGGAACTGAACGATCTCGCCATGCTTGATCCATCATTCCTGTCCAAACAGCAGCTTGCGCAGACCGCGCAAAACCAGTTCGACCATGCCGTGCAGTTCCTGCGGCACGATCTGATGCGGATCAGTGGCGATGCCGAGGAGGCCGATCGTTTCCTGTACGACAACCATACGTCCGAGCCGCTTGCCGACGCGTACGCGGCGCGGCTGATCGCTGCCGAACGGTGGCAGGATCTGCTGAATTTCGTCGATCTGGTGGAGCGTGACGCACCGAACCAGTGCACGGTCATGTTCCCCGAGGAAGTGGTGCCGTACGAATGGGAGTCGATTCGTGAGGCCGCTTTGGAGGCGTTGGGCCGCGGCGGAGAACTGGTCGCGATGTATCAGGAGCGGTTGGATGACACGTACGATCCCAACACCGAGCTCAATCGTATGAAGCTTCAGGCGTGGACTCAAGCCAAGGAATAGGCGGCGCACGGCTCAGCATATCCGCCGCCAGTTCCTCATCTATCGCAGACTTCCACTCTCATTCCCATCAGTATTTCCACCATCGCTTCCACAACTGACGCGCAACGTGGCCAATTGGAACGGATGCAGGCTCAGCATCGCTCCTTGCGCCGTTCTTGCCACGGACGGATCACCGTCGGCAAAAGCCGCGGGCAATTCGGCATCCAGCCGCGCATCCTCCATAATGGAACACTCGCGTACCGTGGCCTTCCCCAAAGCGGCGTTGACGGCAAGTCTCGCATGGGCTTCGCCGCCGACCGCCTCATAGACGCGCAGTATCAGATCTCCGGAACCGTCATCGGCAAGCTTGACCCAGTCAAGCACCATGACGCCATCCACCGGGTTGAGCTGCGCCAGCGGATCGAACGCCGGCACGGCAGGCAGCACGGCCGCGTTGAGACGGTTCGCCTCGTCAAGCACAGCCGGCATACTGGCATCCGCCACAACGTTCCACGCGAACTCATGCACGCCCTTGTCAGTGTTCGGATCGGGGTATAGCGGGGACGACAGCAACGAAAGTCGAATCATCGTGCCACGCACCGGCCCGGAAGCCGTGTTCCGGTGAATCGGCGAAACGTCGGAACCGTAGGTGCTGGCGTTGACGACCGCAGCCGCATAGCCGGCATCGGCGACGCGTACGAACCGGTGCGTGCAGCTTTCGTATTTCGCCTCGTCGGAACGTGTGTTCTTCTGAATGGGCCGTTCCACCATGCCGTACTGGCATTCGTACTGCGCCCGGTCGGCCTGGATAGCCATGGGAATGTCGACTTTGAGGAATCGTTCGGATGCCCGCCAATCCACTTTGGTCCGGAATTCAAGGCTTTTCGACTTTGGCCGCAATGTAATGCAGGCATCGATGGACACCCCGTCGGCGGTGCTGGACACGTGCACGGTGGCTCCGCCGCGTTTTGTCTCCGTCACTCGTTCCACATACGAGTCATCGATGCCTTCGGCGCTGAGGAAGGCATCGCGCTGGATGTCCCATGCGTCCCACTCGTATGGCTCGTCGCGGAGAAGCTCGTAATGCCCGATTCCACTGCCATCGGGCACCAGTTCGTGTCCATTATCAAGGTCGATCAGTGAACGGACCGTACCGTCTGGTGCGATGATGGCACGTAGCAAACCGTTGTCAAGTATGATTCGACCGTCGTCGCATGTCGTTGCGATGGTGGATTCATCGGCTACCGCGTCGGTGCCGTTCGTGTCATCATCCTGCGTTCCCACTGCCGCGGTGCGAGCAATCCACGAATCGCCATTCTTTGCCGTATATGGGACGATGGCCGCGTTCGATCGCATGTCGGCATCATCCCGCGCCGATGCGATGGAAGCACCCGCTTCAGCGGCGATATCACGCAGTCTTGCGATGTCGCGCACGTAGTCCGCACGCGCCTGCCGATGCACCCATGCGATCGCCGATCCGGGAAGAATGTCGTGGAATTGGTTCAGCAGGAGCGTTTTCCAGATACCGTCAAGTTCCTCACGTGGATATCGGTATTTTGGGTTGAACACGCTGGCTGCGGCGCACAGATATTCCGTTGTTCTCAGCAGGTTTTCTTCCCGCCTGCATCCGCGTTTCATTTCCTGTTGCGATGTCAGTGTGGCGCGATGCAGTTCCAGATACAGTTCACCCTTGAAAACCGGGGTTTCGTCCGGAGCCTCATCGACGATATCGTGTCGGACGCGGTCGAACAGTTCGTCCGGAGTGCCGAAATCGATGCTCGGAGCGCCGGCAAGATCATGGTCCCTGCGGATACGTGCGACCATTTCGCGGGTGGGACCGCCGCCGCCATCGCTGTATCCGTACAGCAGTATGGCGTTGCGCGACAGGTCCTTGTCAAGGAAGTTGCGCTGGGAATACTGCAGTTCCTGCATGCTTACGGTCGAGCCGTACGTGTCCGACGGCAGGAAGTGCGTAAGGATTCGCGATCCGTCGATGCCTTCCCATTCGAAGGAATGGTGGGGGAATTTCGTGGTGTCGTTCCATGAGATCTTCTGTGTGAGGAACCATTCGAAACCGGCACGACGTGCGATTTGCGGCCATGCCCCGCAATAACCGAAACTGTCGGGAAGCCACAGTCCTTTTGGTTCCACGCCAAGATGCTCACGGAAGTAACGCATGCCGAACGTGATCTGGCGGATCAGCGACTCACCTGTGGGCAGCATGTTATCGGATTCGACCCACATTCCGCCGACGGGAATGAATCGTCCTTCCTTGATGCGCTGCAGCATGCGCGCGAACAGGTCTGGATGTTCCTGTTCCAGCCACGCATACTGTTGGGCGGAACTCATCGCGTACGTGAAATCCGGATCCTCGTCCATCAGGGCAAGCACGTTGGACACCGTGCGGGCCACTTTACGGTGGGTTTCGCGCACGGGCCACAGCCATGCGGAATCGATATGCGCATGGCCGACCGCGACATGATGGATGACGCTGGAATATGCGGGTTCGGATAATACCCCGGCAAGCTTTTCCTTGGCTGGCTCCAGAGTTCCGGCGATATCACGCTCGTCATATGTGTTGAGTGATCGTTGCAGCGCTTTGGCCAGCTGCCAATATCGAGGATCATCATCCTTGAGTTCCCTCATCAGCGAGGTGACGGTTTCCAAGTCCATCAGATAGTCGAACACGTTTTGGTTGAAAGCGCACACGTCCATTGTGGTGAGCACATAGTCGGATGGACGACCGTCGGCACGCTCCCCCAGATTCATCGGCGCGAATGGCAGGTCAGCTTCGACCAGTGGATTCGATGCGGCCTCGACATATACCGTGAAACGACCGGCATCGTCAAGCTCCACATTCGCCACGCCATTGGCATCGATGAGCGGAATCCAGCAATTGTCTGGATTCACCGCTTTGATGACGCTGCCGTCAGGGCGATAGCATAATCCTTCCGCTTGGAAGCCCGGGCCACGATGTCGTTTCCATCCCAGATCTACAACCAGTTCGACGGCTCTGCCTTTGACCGACTCACGGTCGATACGTCCACGAACCTCGAACCATGTGGTACCCCATATCGTGCCCCAGGCACCAGGAACCATGAAGTCGAGAAAATCCACTTTGTTTTCCTTGACACGGGCAAGAAAGTCGGCGCTCTGTTCGGGTTCGCCTTCATTGGCGAAAGCGCGTAACTGACAATGCGATAATGTTTCGTGCACATATGGCACAAGTCGTTGCCGCATCACTCGATCGGCACGTCTGAGTTGCTGATCTGGAAGAAGAAACATAGCTATCCCCTTGGCACATGATTCCTATGGTGTATCCATGGTGCCACAACACAATCTCAAATCAAAAAGCATCAAGGAGAAAGCATAAAAAATGAGGTTCCCGGAGCGCAGGCCCGCCGGGAAGCCCGGAAAGAGAGCATAAAAAGGGGCCTCCCGGGAGCCAAAGGCTCGACCGGGAGGCCCAACATGTGAAGCGGCGGCGTGCTACTCTCCCACACCCTCTCGAGTGCAGTACCATCGCCGCGCCTGGCCTTAGCTACCGGGTTCGGAATGGGACCGGGCGTCTCACCAGGGCTATGACCACCGCAAAACCGCGATCACGGAACGACAACCAAAACAAGGCAACCATTCCGGCCATTATGTTATGAACCGTGGCGGTTTGGGAACCGGCTAGCGGACGCGAGGCAAACGCCTATCGTTGTATCGTTCAGTGACCATCCCAACGCATATTGCCGTCCAGGACGATCCAGCACAGGAAAGACGCGGAACCAACCACGAAAAACGGTTGGAATGTTATGTCGCCGTCGCCCGTTAGTACCGGTCGGCTCCACCCCTCACGGGGCTTCCACCTCCGGCCTATCAAACACGTGTTCAACATGCGGGCTACAACGGTTCAAGACCGTACGGAATCCTAATCTTGGAGCAGGCTTCCCGCTTAGATGCTTTCAGCGGTTATCCCTCCCGAACGTAGCCAACCGGCCGTGCCGCTGGCGCGACAACCGGCATACCAGAGGTTCGTCCACCCAGGTCCTCTCGTACTATGGGCAGG